>BNJU01005593.1_pt1 | contig 42197 bp, 28 predicted proteins | sample 8539281 | NCBI WGS metagenome assembly BNJU01 (sample SAMD00202456, study PRJDB9452) | human saliva metagenome | isolation source: human saliva | place: Japan
AAGAATTTATTACTAGAAAATGCAAGACTTGAAAACCCACTGAATGAAAAAGAAATATGATTTACCAATTGCCAAATTGAATAAATTAACCAAATTATCAATAAGAAATAGAATTCCAGATTACTATCAGAATTAAATTTAGAATACTTAATCATGCCAACAAGATAGAAGATATTCTCACCTCTAGCCAAACTTACTAATTTGTCTAGACCTTCAGAAATATACTAACGACCAAACAGGGTGACCCTGCTCATCCAACTGTTAGTGGGAGGAATAAAAGATATCGGTAGTGATTCACTAAATTGGAAATGTTAATACTTGAAGTAGTAATATTTCGCTATAACAATTAATTAAAACCTTACTAATATAGCGATTTAGTATTAGGTAAACTCATATTAGTGATTGGTCTAGGACTTGAGCAGCATATCGTCGACAGAGCAGCAACAACAGGAAGGCGAAGGAAGCGTTAGTTTGCAGGGCAAAAAGAACATTATGACAAAACCGTTGATGTTTCTAAAACAACAAAATGTAACACAGACGTCCGCTGAAAGCGTCAAATGAATTAGTGAAAAACCAGCGAAAGTATTCGAAAAGTGATGAACCTGTTAATCTATTCTCGTAAGTTACTACCAATGTTCGACGGGCAAGTGCTGAGGACTTATAATTCAAAACACATGAAAATTTGATTTTGACATTTTACAAAGGAATTCTCAACTAAAATCACAGCAAGGTAGTTCATTAACTTAAGTAGGAGTTGATTATGCTTGAACGACATTAGACTAAACATCAAAAGAAAGAGTGGATCAGAGCCCAAAAATGAGTCATATGAATGAGTTGATAAACTAAATGAAACAAACCTGTAACTGATGTTAACACACATACTAGTTAATGACAATGAAGCATTGAAAATAAATAAAGGTGTTAGTGGACTAGAACTGATTAAGGATGAAAGCCGATATTGTCTTTAAATGATAACGAGAAATATCAAATGGAAGATATTGACGTAGTAGCAGAAGAGGATGGGTTTCGTATTATACAATGTAAACTAATGAAACTCATACAAAATTTAGAAGTATAGAAAAGAAGAAACACCTGAGGATGATGTAGTTACATTGATGGTATTACTGCAAAAGTAACTATAGTTCAGACACAATTAGTAATCAGTTCCACGTAGATTATTTGAGTATGATGATCATCCCCAAATATTGCAAAACAAGAAAAACTGGTGAAGATGGTACATCACATTTACTGCTAATAAAACTTAAACCTAATAAAAACATGATCTAAGAATTGAAAAGAGATTGCATTTAATGAGAGAATGTTATATTTACAACTGATGAAAGATGGAGAAATTGTGGGCATTGATAATAAAGCAGCTAACAAAGAAACTACTGGAGTAATTGACTTTAGAGAAGAAAGAAAAATGATAAAGAAATAAAACAATTAAATCATATTAAAGTAGTAGATGAGAATGAAATCCTGCTGAGAATGTTGAATTCGTTAATGGTATTAGAACACAAATACAACATTGAAAATGCTAGATCTAATAAAAATGGTATTGTAGAGTTGGATTTAGAAACCAAAGTTAATGGTGTAGATTACATAGTAAAATGTATCAAAAATGATCAATTCAACTGGGAATTTAGACCTGATTTCAGTGAATTTAAATGTTTCAGAAGAAGGAAAAATCTCTACAATGATTTGAATAAAGATTATAGCATTAGAAGATTATAATGGTATCTAAAGATTCCCGTATTTGTGGTAGAGATTTAAATTATTTGAAAACTAGATTTAAAAGATCAAAGAAGGTAGCAGAATTAGAAAAATCACCTAACAAAGAATTAAAAGATACTGTAACTTTCAGCGAAAAGAGGAACCTACAACTGGAGACTCACCACTTTATGTAAAAGGGTATATTGAAACTTGACAACCGCATTAGAGTATCAAGAGAATATGAGAAACCACTTTAGGTGCTATTCTGAACAAGAAGTGAAAATGGAAAACTCTGAATTTGAAAACGAGGTAACAGTTTGAGTTTATTAACAAGAATAATCCTAAAGATAAAGTAGTCGCTATAAGTAGTGGTATGTTATCTAATGTCCCAGTTAACTGTTGAGAAGAAATATATTATTAAGGTTAAAGGACAAGGAAACGAAGTATTACACTAATCTGTATTAAAAGAAGAGGGAGAGATTTGTCCCATACAAAGTAGGAACAGATGAATTTTATGATTCTAGGATTTAGGTGAATTAGAAGACAAACCAAAAGAGGATTTAAGTAAAATACTGGTGAACTTGGAAAAATTAGTGAGTAGAGAATTAAGAACAGAAAAAGGATATATTGCTAATGAAGGAAATCAACCAGCAAATAACGCGTGGATTTGTGACAGAACAGAAGCAGAAAATACTAGAAATCCAAATGCCACTAAAGAACACTAGAACCATATTTCAAACTTACTACAAAAACTAATGTAGCTATTATTGGAAGAAAACAAAAGTTAATAAATTGATTTTAGTTCTAATAAAGAATAATGAAAGATAAGTTGAAATTGAGAGCTAGAATTAAAAGCATAAAAACTATTGAAGAAGTTAATGCTATTGCTGAAAAAGTAGGAGGGAAGGTAAACACCTCCTAGCGGAAAATAATACAGAAACAAAACCGGAAAAACTATGAAAGCAACATAGAGAAACCCAGAAATACATGAGAAAATAAATACAGAAACAAAGCCAGAAAAACTAGAGAAGATGGTATATAGTGTCTATTAAAGAAGCAATTGTTCAAAATAAACTGCTGGTAAAGGTGGATTGTTACTTGACGTGGTAAAAGTCAGATGTAAACAGTAGGACTGTTGTACATCGTGATAGTGACAATGTGACGATAGATACTTTAACTGAGTCAACTAATGAAAGTGAGTTATACAATTACGTTCCAAAATGAAAGTGATAAAGTAGTTAAATTACAAATTAGAAGCTGCTATAGATGGAAATAGAAACAGATAAATAATAGAAAAATACAAGAAGCATTCGTAGAAGAGCTAGAATAACAAACTATCAGAAAACGAAGTTCCGGGCTGAGAAGGCATAGGCACATTTAGTTTTGTAAAAGGACAATTTGACCACAAGTAATGTGGAAAATAAGAGTGTTTAATCTGATTCAGGTGGAAGAGAAGAGTTCATTAACAAGTAGTGTTGTTTATGAAAACGTGGTAATGACCTTTATAGCAAAGAAAATACTTTTCCAGAGAATAATACAAATACTGAAAATCATACAAAGTGAAAATTATATCAAAATGGCAAAGAGGTTAATATTACAACATTAGACAAAAAGAGACAGACGAGATAAGCCTCACATTTACGGTAGTGGGTAGAAATCAAGATAGTACAAAACCAGTATTATCAATTTGACAATTACATCATATAGAACTAGTGAACTAGGTGCTGTAAATGATGGAATAGAGAAAACGGAAACAACTGTGGCATCGAATCAGGTTAGTAAGAAAAACTGAAGTATTTATATGGAGCTAACTTGAATGAAGTTAAAACAAAAAGCTAAAAATAGTGATCAAATGGAGTAGAGTGGCCATCGAAGGCGCCGGAGACGAAATCAAGATGGTTTTAGCAGGTAAAGCGGTGTAAATAATGGTATTCTGGGAATGGAAACATTCCAAATTGCTGAAATATTACCCGGTAATTTAAAGAGAAAACATGACGTTTACTCATACATTTGCGGTGGATGGGGATTAATTTGACACCTCTCATCAAGTTCGAGCTATTGTAGAAAAATCTGTGACAGGTAGACCAGAGGGAAAAATATAACATTTAAATATCAAGATGAAGCAGGTAAAAAGATTTCGAAGATAAAGATTTTAAAAGTATACGACCATTTCAGTTTGCAGTTGGGAGCTGATTTAGCAGGATATGCATTTCAGTTAAAGTAAAAGATAGTAGTACATTAAATAGCCGTATTGATAAAACAGAAGTAACATATGTGTATAAAAATTCTAATGTGACGAAATGACGACAGAAAACCAAAAGTTGAAGATTCAAATAATGTAAACACAACCAGAGGTCAATGAAGATGTCAAAATTAAAAAGATCAACTAGAGAATTAGTAGCAAAAGATTAACTGAATCTAATTATAAAAGCAAGTCAGAGAAACCGTTTGGTTGAACTCGAAAGAAAGAATTCTGAAAAACATTAGCTAAGGTGAATGACACTGAATTGGAATTACGAATTAAAAAGACTGACTAATGCTATAGAAATCTAAAGTTGCAAATGCTCAGAAGAATAGTAATCTCCAGAATTTCCAAACAATAACTACAGCCTGGGTAACTGAAGAGCGGGAAATTAGCTAAAGAGGAAGTTAGAGAAAGTATTGAATTCAGAATTTATTCAAGATAAGACAAATATTTAAGAGAATTAAAGAAACAACGACTGTAGAAGTTTTAAGAGTAATGATATTTCAGAAATAGAGAAACTTAAAATAATAACGAAGGGAAAGAATCTAAAACTGAAGAGAATATGTAGAATCTACGAACAGTTAAAATCAAAGTACAAAAGTTAGTAGACAAATGATTTAAGAAAATGAAAAGATTTTTCCAATACTACTAGAATTGAAACTGAATACAGCAAGAGCTTTTAGCGAATAAGAATAACGATGCATCAAAAAGAAAGAATTAGTAAAGAAATCAACAAAGTATTAGAAACTGTCACTAGAAAATTTTAGGATAATATAAAATAACGACTGAACAAAAGTTCTGGTCGATATTTCTATCTTTAGATAATAAGTCTAGTATTTTATCATAATAAGTATAATCATTTTCAAAATATCTTCTTTACAAGTTCGGGTTCATCGGTACATAGCATCTGCAGGGGCTTTGTAAATATTTAGTATTAACGCCGGATCGTTTTATTGTCCGAGACGAATAACTTTTTGTTTTGTTTTCTAGCTTGTTCCCACTAGACTGATCTCTCTATAGGAGAAGTCTTCTATTACGAAAAAGTCGACGTTACGTTTTGATGAAAAGTTACCAAATTGCAGTGGGATTATAACCAGTTTCTAAATTTGGTGCTTTTGTTTTCGAGTTCTTCCATAACCTTTAGAATTAGTGACATGAATTTATAATTTTCAAGTTTTAATCTTTTTATTTCTTCAATAAGAATATCGACTGTAGTTACTGGCTTCACCCACCATGAGGTTTTAGTTCTATTACTAGATTCATATTTAAATCTTTAGCTTTATTTACAAATTCTTCTAAAGATGGTATTTTACTAGTATGATCTCCTTGTTTTATTTGGTGAGTCCCAACAACTTCATCGTAGTCTCATATCTTGAACTCGTTTGATTAACCCGAGCAAGTCTTTTAAGGTTATAGTCATGACATTACAACAAATTTATTGTCTTTAGTTAGCAATATATCTAATTCCACGTAATTAGCTCCAACTCTGCAGCACCTTCAGAGAGCTTCGATACGAATTTTCTACACCTTTATAGACATAACCCTCATGTGAGCGATTGTTTCACTATTTTTGTTGACTCCATTTCCATAAATATTAAAACCATTAATAACAGCAGCAAACAATTATTATTGTAGTAAAGGGTTGCTGCTAATCTCGATTTTTCTTATTTTCGTTAAGGTTATTTACAGTTCTCTGATAACTTTCGTTTTGATCTATTAGTACAGTTACTAATGAAGTTATGACTGTTACTTTTGAAATTACTCCAAGAAAAGAAAATAATTGCCTAATTGCTGAGAAAATAAGTGTTTGAACAATAGGATTATTACCATCTTTTATCAACATAAATACATAAGAAGTTGATAACACGATTAAAAATTACCGCAATAATGATGTATATTGTTTCCAAAATAAGAAAATAGTGAATATAAGTTTCTCTTTTTACCAGTTTTGTAAGTTCCCAACTCCTTTTAATACTATCGAGTATATTTCTCATCTCCAACAGCTGTAAGTGGAGAGTGTGAAAAATTAATCTAAGGTTTATATGGCAAAAAACTATCATGATCGAGCCCCAAATAATAAAACCACTGTTAGTTTTTCATTATTTCACCGCTTATAAACTTAGGGATAAAATAAGTTTTTAGCTAAAACAGATTTTTACACCAGATTAGCTGTGGGAATAGTAATTATGAAATAAATTATAAAAATAAAGTTTGAAAACCTGCTAAATTTTTGTTTTTATTCCACGCATTTTTTAAAATGCTTTCGATATGAATATTTCTTATCTGTTAGTTGTCCATATATCGTAAATGTTAGTATAGAAAAATTCTATAAACATAAAAATGCTACTATAAGGATTAAAAGATTAAGAATTAAAACTATAGGGATTGGTTAGTATGTGAACAATATTATTTTTATCAAGATGTTCTTCACCGCAAGAGTAGTGCTGGTTGGAAAAATTCTAGCGATTAGCCATAAACCACATACAAGAATTAGTTGAATTATGGCAGCTATTGAGATGTATGTGAATTTATATCGATTAATGTTTGTAGAAACACTAGTGAAATAGATTTTTAATTGAAAAATCCATATAAGCTCTCCTATTTTATAGTTATTAGATTATAACAAAAATAATGCTTTTGAAGCAAGGAAGCTACTATTATATATATATGGTAACGTTACTTTCTTGACAAGCTTTCTGACAATGATGTAGATATAAAAAGTAACGTTACCATTCTTGTTTTGGTAATTGTTAAGAGTCATTATATATAAAATCATAAAAAGGAGAAAGACTATGGATTTAAAAAGTTATAACTGAAGTTGTTGAACATAGCGGTGGTGAAGAAAACATTACGCTCTGTTGTTCACTGTGCAACTCGTCTTCGTTTGAATTAAACGATGAGAAAAATATAATAAAGGAAAAACTTGAAGATATTGAAGGAGTTAAAGGTGTGATTTCATCAACAACGGACAACTTCAATTAATCTTGAAGTGGTCTTGTTCAACAAGTTTTACTAAGTATGACGAGGTTTACAAGGTGGAGCTTCAAGTGAAGATGAAGGAGAAAAACTACAAGCAAGAAACTGCAAACTCTACAACGTTTGTAAAAATGTTAAGTGATATCTTCGTTCCTATTATTCCAGCAATCGTTGCTGGTGGATCTTTTAATGGTATCATAATGTACTTACAACAAAAGATTTATTCTATGCTGAAAAATCAGTTATTGAAGCTAATCCTGGTATTGCGAGGCCTTGCAGATATGGTTAACGTATGTTGCCAATGCGCCGTTTGTATTCTTACCAGTATTAATAGGTTTTTCTGCAACTAAACGTTTTGGTGGTAATCCATATCTAGGAGCAGCACTTGCGATGTTAATGGTTCACCCAGATGTAATGAATTTCATGTATTTGGTAAATTAGATCCATCTACTAAAACCAACTTCTTGCACCAGCATTTAGATATCGTTAATCAAAGTGGTCAAGCAGTAGATGGATCATCAAAGAGACATCTCTTTGCAATACTGGGATGTTTTTGGATTCAAGATTGCTAAAGTAGGGTACCAAGGAACAGTATTACCAATCCTTGCAGCTGCTTGGTTATTAGCAACAGTTGAAAAATTCTTACGTCGTGTTACTCCATCATGGTTAGATAACTTAACTACACCATTAGTATCGTTATTCGTAACAGGATTTGTAACATTCTCAGCGGATGGGACCTGTACTTCGTAAAGCAGGTACTTCTGGTGAAGGATTACAATGGTTATACACTGCAACGGTGGTTTTGTAGGAGCAGGTATTTTTCGGTTTATTATACGCACCAATCGTTATCACTGGATTACATCAAAGTTTCTCAGCTATCGAAACACAATTACTAGCTGCAACAGGACTTACATTTATTTTCCCAATCGCGTCTATGTCAAACGTAGCGCAAGGGGCAGCGGTTCTTGCGTATTAGTATTCTCTAAAATACAAAAATGAAAATCAATTTCTTCAGCATCTGAGCATTTCTGCGTTTACTAGGTATTACAGAGACCTGCGATGTTTGGGGTTAACAAGACTGAAGATATCCATTCTACGGAGCATCGCAGGAAGTGCGGTCGGAAGTGCATGGATTGGATCTTAATAAAAGTATTTGCATCAGCATTGAGGTGCAGCAGGGTATTCCAGGTTCTATCAATTCCTGCAAATCATTGGTCAACATTTGCTATTGGTTTAGTATCTATCATCGTTGTAGCATTCTCAGTAACAGCATACTTTCTTTTCAAAAACTAGAAGGAACTTGTAAATGCTAGCTAATAATTGAAATAAAATCTTCATTTAGAACCTACTAAGGTTGGCTGAGATGAGTCCGACTGGATTAGCTTATTTCAATAGGTAAATATCATATTTTTCACCAATATTCATATGAGTAGAAATGGTGGACTAAAATTATGGTATTACTATACTAGTAGTGATCTAAAAATTATGAAGATCATGGCGTTTTCTTAACACCAACTATATGAAGAAGAGACAGTGGTGTGTATTCAGGAAGTGCCAATATAGAAGATGGAAAATTAGTCTTTCTATTACACAGGAAATGTGAAATATAAAGGATTATGACTACGTTCATGCAGGGCGTGGTCATAATACCATCATCTTTGAAACGGAAGATGGAATTAACTTTTGACTGAGAAAAATGTCTGGTAACAACAGATGATTATCCTAATATGTCAAATCATGTTGAGAGATCAGAAGATATTTGAAAAATGGAAAAATATCTAATTAACTTGGAGCTAGAGATAGTAATGATTATGGATGTTTATTAGTATACGATAAAGATACTCTTAAACCATATAAAACTATTTATTCAGCAAAAATCTGGGATTTCATGCATGGAATGTCTTAGATTATTTTTGAAGTAGATGGAAAAGAAAGATATTTATGTTCTCACCTCAAGGTATTACAAGAATGTATCTACATTATGAAAAATATGTATCAAATTGGATATTCTGTTGTAGAAGAGAGATTGAGAATGTTGATAAATTAGATAACTTCACTATTAGATTACAGGCATGATTTTTGCATCTGCAAACATTTTTAGACGAGGATAATAATCAGTACTAATCGGTTGGATGTATGTAGCCAGATAGTAGCTATACTAATCCAACTACGAAGTTTGGTTATCAAAACTGTCTAACTGTGCCGCGATGGTAAAATTACAAAGATGGAAAAAGTTGAACAAACGTTACATAAATCGGTAAAAAGATTTATTAGGAATGACATAAAACTAATGACTTTTAATAGAAAATACATGGTATTATAAACAGAACATGGAGAAAGTTTTTGAAATCAGTGTAGCTGATTTTAAAAGTTAGCTATGAAACATAAAGATTAAAAGTTTCTTTTTGGCACTAGTGGTTACATGGAAGAAATGATAGAAAATATAAATTGGATTTAGAAGATGTGAGAAATAGTATTTGATAGTTCATCAATTGAATTATTCGCTAATGGTGGATCATTTACGATTTCGACAAGATTCTATCCAGAAAATCACGATGTAAAAATTTCAGCTACTAATTATGTAGCAAAAGAACTTGGAGCAATCGAAATTAGAGAGGAGAACTAAAATGGCAGTTTATGCTATGGAGAAATGCTAATTGACTTTATTGGAGAAGGTGTAGAGACAAATCGATACACTGTTAAAATCTTTAAAAAGAAGCTGGAGGTATGTAGCTAACGTTGCATGTGTCACTCAAAAAGTTGAGGACATAAGAGTTATTTATTAACATCGTTAGGAGAAGATGGCTTTTCGGAGATTTTCCTAGAAAATACTTTAAAAATGAGAATGTGGACTGTAGATATGTAGGTCGTAAAGCGATGGTTTTTACACCATTAGCATTGTTTCTTTAGATGAAACGGAGACCGTTCATTTAGTTTTTACTTCAAAGGTTCTTCGGCTTTAAAAATTAGTAAAGAAGATGTTGAAAAAGTCGATTTATCTGAAATAGAGGCAATACATTTCGCTAGTATCGCTATTCAAGAAGAATCAAAAGATAGCCATCATCTTACTAAAAAGCAAAGAAGCTGGAGTTCTAATTTCGTTTCGATGTTAACAAGATTTAATCTTTTGAGGATGATCGCAAAAGTATATCTTGAAACTTATTAAAGAATTCTTACCTTATGTTGATGTAATAAAAAGTTGCTGATAATGAGTTAGAATTTCTAACTGGAACTACTAATATCGAAGAAGCGTTGAAAAGATTTCAGTCACATGAAAGTGGTTCTTATACTAAAGGAGAACACGGAGCAGAAGTATATTATCAAGATCACAAAGCTGTAACAGAAATTCCAAATGTTAAAGCATTGACACTACAGGGCAGTGAGATGCTTTTGCATGGATCATTCTTATCAAAAGTATTAAATCATGAAAATCTTAATAACATTTCAGAAGAAGAATTAGCCCAAATGGCAAAATTTGCGACAACTACGCTAGTTAACAACTACAAAAACGAGTTGCAATTTCAAGTTACTAACTGAAGAAGAGTACAATAGTTTCAATATGAATTTTTAAAAATAAGTCCTACTAGGGCTTATGTACTCAACTGTATTAGGAAATTTATAGAAAATTATATGAGAATATTTTTATAAAGATTGTAATAATATTATGGGATTACATATACAGTTGTATTGAATATTATTATATAGATATTGATGTTTTTAGACATATATAATTATAGTATAAAAAGTTGGGATGAAAGTCTGTATATGCATATTGTTTTAAAAATAATTATTAAAATATAGTTTCTGAAATCCTAATATGTTTATAGAAATAAATTAAAGGAGATATTCATGAGAAATATTCATTAAAAATGACTTCTTGGGGGAAGTTATTGGTTCATTTATATTAGTTCTTTTGGGACAGGCTCTGTAGCAGCAGCGGTGATTATACGATGCACATCAAGTTTGTTCCAAATTGGTATGTTATGGGCTTTTTGGTAACTTTTGGTATATATATGACTAGAAATTTTAGTAATGCACATTTTAATCCAGCGGTGTCAGTAGCAATGGTGCTGACAGGAGAATGAGTGCTAAAAGATTGCCGACTTATGTCGCAGGGACAATTTATAGGGCATTATTAGGATCGTTAGTAATGTACGGAATTTATAGCTCATCGATAGCACAGTTTGAGGCACATAGTACGTGGAACATTTGGATCGGTGGCTACGGCAAAATGTTCGGTGAGTACTCTAATCAACCTGGTGGCTATAACATTTCTATGCCAGTAGCAATAGCTGCAGAAGCACTAGGGATCGATTTTTGATAGTTTTAATTATATTCTTGTTACTGAAGGTGCTAATGTAGGAAGACCAAATGATAACATGGCTCCTGTACAAATAGGATTGAACTGTAGGATCGTTACTATGTTTATTAGCGACAATTACTCAAGCAGGTATGAACCCAACACGTGATTTTTGCACCCGTTTGGTAGCGTAGGCGCATTTGGTTGAGGGATCAGCAGCATTTCAGAATGCTGGTGGCTTCTTTCTGGGTTTATATACTTGGACCAATAGTTGGTGGAGTATGCTGGGTACTTGTTTACTAAAGTGTTAGAAACCAGCATTAAAAAGACAAAATGAATTAAATAAATAATATAATAAAGTTAGAGGAGAAAAGAATTATGACAAATAAAACAGACTTTAATTTTTAGTAGGGTGGATTTTTAGGAGCAGGTAAGACGAGTCTTCTATGGGAAGTTGCGGAAACGTTTAAATGAAAAAGGACGTAAGTAGGATTAATTACAAACGACCAAGCAAGTGAATTAGTTGATACTTCATTTTTAGAAACCAATAATGACATCGTTGAAGAAGTAAGTGGAGAGTTGTTTCGTTGTAACTTTGCTGGATTTGCTAATGTAATTGCTCATCTGCAAACAGCAAGTATAGCGGTGATATTTTTAGCTGAACCAGTAGGAAGTTGTGCTGACTTATCAGCGACTATTATGCAACCTTAAAAAGAAAAATACAACGAGCAAGTTAACTTTAAAACAACTACAGGTTTTGAGTGATCCAACTCGCTAAAAGCAGTATGAAAGACGTATTCAAATCCTGAGATTATATTATTTATAAACAATTCGAAGAAGCGGATGTTATCTTAATTAACAAAGTTGAATTATATCAAAGAAGAATTAACGATTTAGTAGAAAAAACTAAAAAGAATTTAATAACGAAAATGTTCTAACTGCAAGTGTTAAAAACTGGAGAAGGTTTAGATGAGTGGTTCGATTACATTATCAACAGTGAAAAGAAGTAGGAAGAAGAATTGTAGAAGTGGATTACGATACGTATGCTGATGGAGAGGCACTATTCGGATGGTTAAATGGAACTTATGCTATTGAAAAAGAAGAATCATTTGAAACATTAGCTACAGCATTTTTAGCTAACTTAGGTGAAAATTTGATTCATAATCTAAATGTAGTCACGTTAAATTCCTTCTACAAGGTAAAGAAAAAGGTTTAATGAGGAAATATCGTAGGGTGAAAACTGCACACGCTACGTAAATTAGACAATGCTCAGTGATAAAGTATTTCTTACAGTCAACGCACGTGTGAAGTTCACCCAGATAAACTAGTTGAGATCGTAAAAGAAGAAGTTGAACGCGTATTTAGGTAGTGGGATATAAAGAAGAAACTTTAAATGCATTAATTCCTGGACGTCCAAATCCAACATTTAGATATAGAAATAGTTAAACTTTAATTATAGATAAACTTCATGATAGAATAAAAGAATAGTGAGAGTTGCTTGAATCGGTTTGATTCTAAGCAACTAGTTTAACTATAAAGGATGGTGATAAAAATGACTAATAATATAAAAATAAGATTATCAGTTGATAACTTTTTATGATAATATTTCTAAAAATAAACAAAAAGACAAAAATTGATTCAAAACAACTAAAGTAAATCGTTTGAGATATGATGAAAAATAATAAATGAATTTCCTGATGAAATAAACATGGGCTGTCTTGTGGGAAATCCGATTAACCATTTAAAAGATCGAAAGAAGGACAGTCATTAATTGATTTGGGATGTGGAGCAGGAATGGATATTTTTCATTACAAAGATGAAAAATCCCAAAGTAGGAACACTATGGCTTAGATAGATTAGATTCAATGTTAGAAAAAGCTAAGAAAGTTAGGGGATAACAAGAGGATTTGATAATATGAGTTTATTAAAAGGCGAGCTAATAAATATTCCATTAGAAGACCAATCGGTTGATAGAGTTATAGTAACTGTGTTATAAATTTAGAACCAGATAAACAAAAAGTAGTATGATGAAATATATCGTATTTAAAAAGAAGACGGAATGTTTGTAATATCAGATATCATCTGAAAAAGGAATTACCATTAGAGTGGAAAAAATTCCCAACAGATGCACTGCACTTGAGTGGCGGGTGCTCTTTCTGGAAGAAGAGATGGTAGATATTATTAAAAAGCAGGATTCAATAAGTTCCAAATTATAAATTCTGATGTAACAGATGAGTATGCAGAAAAATAGGGGATATGGAAAAGAGGTATGAAAGATTACATACAAAGTGGACTGCTGATTGGAGAAAAATAATTTTGTTGGCTAGCAGAGCGTTAGCCAATGACATGTCTAGTCAAAATGAAGTAATAATAGTAATAAATATATTATAAAAATCATTATTATAAATGTAAAAATGGGTATAAAACAATAAAGTACTATAATATATTATATAAATAAAATAAATTTTGAAAATTAAGTTCAGAGAAAGGAATAGGTATTTACTCGAATAATTTAAAATGGATTAAAATATAATATAAAATTTAAATCTTTGTTTAAACTAGATTTTAATTAGTTTTTATATAATAAATTTATATAGGAAAAATAATAAAGAAGAAGATGGTAAGGAGTGAAGGTCAATGAGTTATTATTAGCCGAGGATGAAAAAGATTTGAGATGCACTAGAGCGATGCTAAAACATAATAATTACTCAGTTGATGTAGTAAATAATGGACAAAAGATGCATTAGATTATCTTATCGTTGGAGTGATTATGATGGAGCAAATTTTTAGATGTATGATGCCACAAATGGATGGAGTAACAGTTGTAAGAAGAATTAGAGAAAATAAAGACACACACCAGTATTGCTACTTACAGCTAAATCAAGAAATTGAAGATAAAGTGTATGGTTTGGATAGTGGAGCAGGATGATTATGTGACTAAACCTTGTAACGAGAGTTGTTAGCAAGGGTACGTTCTATGACAAGAAGACAAGCCACATTTACAAGTAATGTATATAGAATTAGAAATGTAAAGTTTAAGTAAGCTACATTTGAGTTGTTACAGAAAAAGATAAAGTAAGATTATCTAATAAAGAATATCAAATGATGGAAATGTTAATGAGAAATCCAGGAATGTAATTCAAAACTGAGCAATTTTTAGAAAAGAATCTGGGGTTATGACAGTGATTCAGAAGTAATGTTGTGTGGGTTAATATTTCGTACTTTAAGAAAAGAAACTAAAAGCGTTAGACGCAATGTCACATTAAAGCTAGCAAGAAATGTCGGATATACATTGGAGATGTCAGATGTTTAAAAGTCTAAGGATTTATAGCCACGGCTGTGGTGGTGTAGCTGTAGTAATAGCAACACTTGCATGAGCATTAAAACTTCATAAATTTTTAATAGAATTAGAAGAAAGAATGAGACACAACATTGATTAGATGCTCAAAATCACAAGCATTGATAAAATCTTTTTCAGAAGAGATGATGATTTAGTAATAACATTCATCAGTATTCTACAGAGTATAACAGGTTTTTCGATTGCTAGGATTGATTAACAATGAGTGAGAATAATTAAGGCTTATAGAGATGATTCGCATTACCTGATCAAAATGCTCTTCAAGTAGCTAAAGTGATTGAGGCATGAAAAAGGAAAAACTAGCTGGATTTTATAGACAGCTATAGATTTATAAAAGTTGAAACAAGTGTAGGGAAACTTTAATATTATTTTTAAATTGTCAACGAGAATGGATCTTTATGAATCTTTTGTACAGAAATAGTATTCTAATTTCTATTAGAGTAATAATACTCAGTACTTGTTATAATTGTACTCAAAGTATCTAAGAGATTATAGCACCATTACAGGAAACATATATAAAACAAAAAGCAATTCATAACGGGTGCTGGTCATGAGTTAAAACACCATTGGCTGTGTATGTTCAATGCTGATGTACTAGAAATGGAAAAATGGTGATTCGAAGTGGGTTCAAAAATATACTAGTAACCAAGTAGATAGACTGACTAGTTTTGGTAAACAGCTTTAGTAGTATTGGTCGTATGGAAGAAAAGATACTGTAGAACGAACACATTTCGATTTAACCGAGATGGTAAAATCGAGAATTAAGATTTTGATGAGATTAGCTAACTTTTCAGAATATTGTAGCAGATGTTGACTCTAATCTTAATTATTATGGAGAAAAGATTCTATAATTCAGTTAGTGAGATACTGTTGAAAAATGCTAATTAAATATGCGCTAGAAGATAGTGATATATCGGTGAAAACTTAATAAAAATAGAAAAATATGCTATTTTGAAGGTTTCATATAAGGCTAATCGTTCAGAAAGGTGATTTAAAGTAAAAGTTTTGATCGTTTCTATAGATTAGATGAATCTAGAAATAATACGATAAAAGGTTGTGGTATGGGATTATCTATGGCGCAGCTTATGGCAGAAAAACATAGAAAAATCTATTCGAGCATATGCACCGGAAGATGGATCTTCAATATAGAAACGTTTTACAGCTGATGAAAAGACATTAATTGAAAGCAATGGGGTGACTCAAAATGATTGTGACTTTGGATAAACAAGGTTCTGTCAGTTACTCCCATAAAAGTTCAATAGATATCAAGAACCGCACACTAATAAATTACTATATAAATTTTTAAAGTTTAGGGTTTTGATCAACCTTGAGTATAAAAATAATATCTGGGAGGAATGTTTATGGAGAGTTTAATGAAATTTTATTTTAGACGTTCGGCTATTTAAAAGCTAACTGGAGGAAATACTAGAAATATTTTAATGAAATGATATTTCTTCGATTCTTCAATGTCTCTTATTTGTGCTAGAATTAGTATTATACTTTTGTGCAACAGTTGAAATAGCTAGAGGATATAGAGTCTCTTATTCCTTTTTGCAACTGTGTTGCGTTATTAATGTGTTTTAGTACATCAGTATTTCTATAGAAAAATAAAAGGGAAGACAGAAGAATCGACTAATGAAATAAATTTTACTGGTGAGTTATAAAAAGCAGCAATGTATTTAAAGACAATTTTTATGACACTGTTTATTAACTTGTTTCATAAATTGTTTTAGTATCTATTTTTAATCTCTTTTGAGAGTCCATAAAAGATAAAAATTATGGATAATTAAAAATCTCTAATCAGTGTACTTAAAAGAACATCATTTCAGGTATAGCTAATTTAGGTACTATTATCATATTATGTGAACGTTTTATGTTATAATTAGTTAAGGGAAAAACCTTGAGTTTTATAAAAGGAGGGTTTATTATGAAACCATTTAAAAGAACAGTAGAAAAGTTTTAGCGGATTGCTTAATGTCATTTAATAGTTTTTAACAGGGAGTTTTTAGCGTATGGAGCTCATTCTTTAAGATTTCAGTTTTTAAAAAGATAATCCTGAGTTTTAAATTTATTTAAGTCAGAACTAGATCTAATGGGGTTAACTTATCAGCTGAACAAATACTTGATTACACAATTCAAAGGTTTAAAAAGATATATTCAGTTGTATTAATCGTATTAGTTGTAGTGGCGTTATTAGCGACGTTCTTAATGAGAAAACGTATATTATCTGGAATACTTTCTTATTAGCAATCGTAGTGGCTGTTGGTACACATGGATTATTAGTACTACTGTGTTTATTCACTTCATCGATGGCGATGTACTATTTGTTAGAAAAGAAGAACTGAGGAATATCAAGAAACAGTTAATTATCTATAGGGATAAATGTAAAGCAGGAGAATAGCTATGTTAGGTAACATTTTATTGTTTTGTCAAATATTAATAGGGTTTATATAGTGTATATATTTTATGAATTAAAGCATATGATCTAATTGGCATAATAATGTAATTTGTTATGTATTTCTAGGAATGATTAGCAATAATACGGATAATATCTCTACTAGCAATTCTCATTAATAATGTTTACACCAATAAAGTGAATTAAATACGATAAAATATTATAACGATACAGAATTAGTTACGATACATAGCTATCTAGGAGTGACTCGACAAAAGTCGTGAGGTTTTTGAGAAACAAGATTTTGTTGAGCTCACTAAAGCTAATTTGATAGGTATCTAAAAAGTTTTTAAAAATCGAATTTGAATGTCAATAAATCACTGTGTCTATGAATTATAATCTACTTTTTAAATTTAAGGACTTTTACCTTCATCTCATTATATATAGTATGAAAAGAATTGATTTATATCAAGACACCTCTAAGAAGTTTTTATAAAGTGAATTTTAGATATCCCCTACGTCTATGAGTTCTATATGAACTTTTGTCGGGTTTTAGGACTTTTTGTTCAGACTCTAGTTAGGGACAGTTCAAGCTTTAGCCATTCTTTTTATGGTTTTCTCCCAAGAACTTTCATAATAGAAGATTCTTAATTTTTATAGTTATTAGAATGCTTTCGAACTTCAGTGGTTTTGGAGTTACCAAAGTATTTGTGACAAATTTCTACATATAAAGCGTTACGGCGTATACAGCTGATTTAAAAAGTAGACATCTGATTACGAAGTATCTCTTTTTATAATACTGCTGAGATCAGCTACAGGATTCATTTTTAAATCTGAGGTTATATATAATTCCCATATTGAAGGTTTTATAGAAAATTAATTTAAAGAAACAGATAAAGAGTTTTGAATAAATGATTAAAACGTCTAATAGTAGGTAACCAGTGATTATAATATCTCATAGTTAGATTATGATTTTATGATGGTTTTAAAATATAGGATTTTTAGTAAATATTTAATTTTTGAAAATTAGGTATTAACTTTATCATAATTTATTAAATATAAGTAGATATTCTGTTGATGGACGACTGCTTGAGATATATGGCTTGGTTGACATACAAATAGAGACAAATTAAGGGAAAATGTTTGGTTATAATTATTAATTTGTTTGTGAAATAATAAGGGAGAAAAACTTTTGAGTGTTGTAATGAATGGCATGGAAATCTACTATTTCTTTAACATAGAAATTATAAAATTAGGAGTAAAATATACTAAATAAAGAGATGATAATCCATGTATGCGATTTGCAAGTATAGTAAATATGATAAAATAGCTAGTAATATTCTGCACCTTAGGAACAACTTTATATAGTAGCAAAGGCAATGATTAAAGACTGATCTAGTGTATTTAGAAATAACTATTAAGTTTATAAGGAGGAAGTGATTGTGATAGGAAACCAACATGAAAGCAAGAGAGCTCCAAACAGATGTGCTCAAAGTTGAAAGCTACTCAGATTAAAAGTTTAGGATTCGGTACTGCATCTATAGTGACAAGACTAGTATGGTACTGGGGTGACGCTAAGCGCGAGATGAAATCGCTGCGTCTGGTGGTGTTCAGGGTTATTGACAACTATGTACGTCAGGGAACGTTGATAAAGGTACCCTGAGAAAATAGCTACAGTGAGTGTTGAAAAGAAAGCGGTTGCTTCGGCAAATAAACCAAGCGGTGTAAAGAAGAAAGCACTAAAGTAGAAAGTGAAAAGAAGTGGTTGATAGGAAGTCTTCTAGAAACTGGTGTAACAAAATTAGAAAGAAAGAACTGCTTGCTACGTGTAAATAAAAGATAAGCACCAGCTGCGAAGCTTTATCTGCGGGTGAAATGTTGAGATACTTATCAACGCTGAGAGTATATTGAGAGCATAAATGTACTAGTCAAGAAGAAATGGATGCATGAGTTAAAGAGTTAAGACAACAAACACAGTAGTGATATTCTGTGCCAAAAGTAACTAATAAGGGAGTGAGAAGAAAGGACGATACAATCGCCTAATTCAGGATCTCGAGACTCACGGTAACGGTCAAGAAAGCATGGAGAAGGAACACAATTTAGAGCGATAATTGAGTAGAATTAATCAAGGGCTTTAACTAATATTAAATATTTTAGCTTCTGTTGAGCCGAAAGATAACGAGTGAGGAAGAAAAACAATAAATGATAATCCAGAATTCACTAAAAATAAGACTGATATTAGGCAACCTATGTACAAAGATAGCGAAGAGTAAATGGATGGAGTCTATGATGTTTTCTTCAATAATGATGGAAGGTTGACCGAGAGCTTCCTTATCAGCAGAATATTGTTAGCTCCTTTTTAATATTATGCACTCGTCTAATACAGTAAAGAGGCTAAGTTTCACACGTTATGGTCTTGATGATGAAAATAGTGATAAAGAACTCTGATGGTTTCCAAGGCTACCCAATATGGAAATACAGCCTATATATCTAAAGTATGGGAGCAGATTAGTCATCTCTTTAATGGTGATAAACAGACAATCTACGATTGCATATTCAGTGACTCGTGATGATAACCAGCGATGGAGCTGTCTTCGAAACAACAGAGAAAGACCACTGTTTTAAATGACCTTACTAAAAATAAAGAAGGTGGTAATCCAGTGCATCATATTGTCGCGGAGTTAAGACTGGACAAGCAAGTTCCGATTATGCAATGCACATGCATGCCAAGATTAGATGAGAGATGATGTGACTGCTGAGAGAAGCGAGCTCCAATATGGTCGTGTCTATGCAGCCTCAGTGACATACGGAAAGAAACTACTAATCGAGTACTCATGTTATGGAACGCGAACAAGTTCTGAAAGCACAATCCAGAGGCACCATTAGACCATAGTCAAGGTTTGACAGTTACACAGTAGGGATAACGCTGGAGAATCCAGGTGAGATCAGTATCTTCAGGTGTGTGTTAAACATAAAATGATAAATCATTCCTGCGGAGGTATGAACTTCGGACTTGGAAGAGACAACAAAGTCGCAAGTACAGCACAAGCTGGAGTATTCAAGTATGCTTCTGTTGCGACTTATAAGACGGACATCCTAAATCGGCTGATGCTAATTCTGGTTCCAGATGGAACAGTTGCATGAAAACGTTAAACCGAAACAACCGACGGAATTACAACAAGTGTAGAAAACAAAAAGGCTTAACAAATCAACAAAGTACTGCTAATGTTGAAGTGGGTGCCAAATGGTTCGACGGTTAAAAGCTCACGATGGTGATACAGTTATAGGAACTGGAGACGACTAATGGAGGGCTGCAACAGTGCAGTTACAGGAGCTTTAGCAGGAAATCACGTGTAAAGCTGAAAGCAGTAGTTGCTAATAATAATGGAACAGTAACTTCGATGAAAAGTAATCCTGTTACTCCAGCGAAACACCAGAGACTGAAAAACCGTCGTGATTGAAATTATTCGATAAACCAAATGGGAGATGCCGATTGTGCGCCTAAGACCGAGATGGATCGACATACCTACAAGGAACTAAGGTGAAATTCCAAGTAAAAGATAAAGATGGTGATCAGCTGCAATGCACGGTGGCAATTGGAGAGACAATGGTCGGAGAAGTGCCAGGCGGTAACCTTCCTAAGACAAATGTACGAGAAGAAGGCACATGTGACAGAGACCTAACAGAAAACCATCGAGAAACCAGTGAGATGTAACAACCTCAACGTCGTGAACGACTAACGCTAGATGTTGAACAAGATCCTCAGACAGGGAGGGTTACAGTATCTCCAGAAAAGAAACCAGATGGATCGACACATTCCACTGGGAACTGGGTGAAATCGGGCCAAGATAAGACCACCCAATCCGGTAACAATCGGTGAGATGGTGAGGTAAGAGAGCAAACAGTGAGATTACCGAGGTGAAAGTACCAGGAACAGGTGAGACACAGAACCAGATGGCTCCGAGGAAGTTCACATAGCAACAACTCCAGCTAAGGTAACTTTCAAAACGCCAACTGAACAACAGGTAAGATTGAGAGTACTCCGTAAGCCAAATGGAAATGAGATTGTAGCTATACAAGAAACCAGATCGGGATCGACATACAAACCAAGCAAGGTGAAAATCCCAAGTATAAAGATGGTGGCTCCAGCTACAATCACGGTAACAATTGAGAAGATGGTTCAGGAGAAGTGAGCGACAACAACTTTCACAAGACAAATGTGCAGGAAGGAACAGTAATGAGACTAACAAAGAAACCATCAAAACAGTAGATGTTAACAACACCAGCTCGTAGACTTTTCCAAGAAAACACTGGGTGGTCGCAAGACAGGAGGGGTTGCAGGCCAGCACCGAGAAGAAACCAGATGGATCTGACATTCACCAGGACTAAGGTGAAATCCCCATGAGTGTGAAGATAGAGACCACCCAATCACAGTGACAATCGATTGAGATGGTGAAATTGAGGGTACTTGGCTGATTGAGATTGCCAGAAGGTGGGGTACCCAGGGACAAGGTGACCCAGATTACAGAACCAGGAAGCTCAACTGAGGAAGTTCTGTAACAACTCCAGCTAAGAGTAGCACACCAGAAACTAACCCCGGTTGTGATTGGGGTAATCGACAAATGGAGATGCTGGTGTGACATACTAAGAAACCAGATGGATCGACGCCTGAGCAGGAACTGGTAGAAAGTTAAGTAAGATAAAGATGGTCAAGCAATCACAGTAACAATTGAAGGATAATGGTTCGGGAGAAGTGCCAAACGACAACCTTCACCAAGACAAATATTGCCGGAAAGACGACAAGAGACGCAACAGAAACCATCGAGGAAACCAGTGGATGACAACACCAGCTCGTGAACGCAACTAGATGTTGGTTTCAAGGTCATAAGACGGGAGGGTTACAGTAACACCGAGGCTCAGGATGAGCCTTGCAAACCGGGAACTAAGGGTGAGAAGTCGAATTGAGATGAGACCGCAATCACGGTAACAATCGTTGAGATGGTAAAATTAAGAGGTATAGGCAGTACGGTTACCGAGCCGGTAAGGTTCAAGAGACAGGTGAATTACAGAGACAGAACTGACCAGCTGTAGAGAGTTCAGAGTAGAAACACTGTTTAAGGTAACATAGGTACCGGTAACTGAACCCAGCAAGGCCAAAAGATTGATGCTCAACAACCAAGTAGATGGGTTAACGCCTGAAAGCCAGATGGATCGACATACTTTCGGGAACTGGGTGAAATTCCAGGTGAAAATGGAACACCAATCACAGTAACAGTGGAGACAATGGTTCAGGAGGGTATATGACAACCTTCTAAGAAAAGATGTCCCAGGTGCAGGAACGGTAACAGAACCTAACAAAAACCGTGAAACCAGTAGACGTAACAACACCGCTCGTGAGCACCAACACTAGATGTTGAACAGGATCCCTATACAGGTGACGTTACAACTGGTAACACCGAAGAAACCAGATGGATCGACATACAAGCGGACACAGGTGAAATCCCGGGTGAATAGAACCTGCCAATCACGGTAACAATCGGTGAAGATGGTGAGTGAAAAGTACCAAACTTACGGTGAATTACCAGAAGGTAAAGTACCAGGAACAGGTGAATTGAACCAGGAAACCAGCTGAGGAGGTTCCTGGCAACAACAGCTAAGGCCAACACCAGAAACGCAACCGGTTGTGATTGAAATTAATCGTAAGCCAAATGGAGATGCTGACCCGCCCTGAAACCAGATGGATCGACATACAAACCAGACTAAAGGTGAGAAATCCCAAGAGTGAATAAAGATGGTAATCAGCCACGGTAACAGTGAAGATAATGGTTCGGGAGAGGTGCCAAACGACAACAGCTACAAAAGACAAATGTTGCCAGGAAAAGGGCAGTAATGAAGACCTAACAAGAAGAAACCATCCCGAAACCAGTGGGTAGCCAACAACACCAGCTCGTGAACTATAACACTGGGGTTGAACAAGATCGCAAAGACGGAATGATGTTGCAGTAACACCCTAGCAAAGATGGATCGACATTCCACCAAGGAACTAAGGTAGAAATCAGGTAAAGAATAAAAGACCGCAATCGGTAACAATCGATTGAAGATGGTAAGGTAAGTACCAAGCAATTGAGATACCAGACAGGCAGGGTTCGGAACAGGTGGTGTTCAGGTGAAACCAGCTGTGAGGTTCAGTAGAAACACCAATAAGGTGACGCAGATGCACCGGTAACTGAACAACCGGGTAAGATTGAGAGTGCTTTCAACAACCAAATGGAAATGCGATTGGCAACGCCTGAAACAGATGGATCGACATACACACCAGGAACTGAGGTGAAATTCAAGGTGAAAATGGAACACCAATCACGGTAACAATTGGAACCGTGGTTCGGGAGAAGTACCAAGCGACAACCTTCTAAGAAAGATAGTCCCGGGAATGCAAGGTGGTAACAAGGAGCCTAACAAGAAGCCATCGAAACCGGTAGACGTGTAACGCCAGCTCAAGACACCAACAGATGTTGAACAGAATCCTGTACGGGTGACGTTACGGTAACGCCGAAGAAACCAGATGGATCGACATACAAACCGGGAACTTCAAAGGTAGAAATCGGTAAAGATGGAAGCAATCACGGTAACAATCGGTGAAAATGAGGGTAAAGGAAAGGGTGCCAAACAGTGAATTATGACGGTCAGGGTACCAGGAACGGTAAGATTACCAGAACAGGGTGACCAGCTGGCAGGGGTTCGGTGAGCACCGGCTAAGGTAACACCAGGCACTGCCAGTGACACAGAGACAGAAGCCGGAGTAAGATTGAAAGTGCTCCGTGAAAGCAAGTGGAAATGCGATTGGCGCCTGAAACCAGATGGATCGACATACACACACCAGGAACTAAGGGTGGGAAATTCAGGAGGAAAATGGAACGCAATCACAGTGGCACAATTGGAGACAATGGTTCGGAGAAGGTACCCGGCGACAACCTTCCTAAGAAAGATGTGCCAGGTACAAGAGACAGTAACAGAACACAACAAGAAACCATCGAAGAAACCGGTGAATGCAACAACACCAGCGTGAAACGACCAACACCAGAGGCTGAACAGGAGTCCTCAGACATTGCGGTGATGTTACAGCAACACCCAAGAAACCAGATGGATCAGCATTCCCACCAGGAACTAAGGTGAAAATCCCAGGGTACAGATGCGCAATCTGGTAACACCGGTGAAAACAGTGTAGGAAAAGTACCAAACAGTGAGTACCAGACGGTGCAGGCACCAGGAACAGGTGGATGCCAGAACCGAGGTGAAGCCAGCTGTGCGAAGTTCAGTGAAGCCAGCTGAGTGCAACACGCGAAAGTGACACCGAAATGTTGCCAACAACTGAACAAGTAGGAGGCTGGAAATAATACAGGAAAAACTGAGCTGCGAAATTAAGAAGAAAGTCAAACGGTTGTAGCTACACATGGTGGTACAGCTGAAAACTAACACTGGATTAGCAGGGATCAGGATTGAGAGGATCCTGGGTGGATTGCTGCGGCAGCAAGACGTCATTAAAACGACAAAACTAATTTAAAGTTTAGAATAAATCTTTAACAGGTAGTGAAAAGCCTCGATATTTTTCGAGGGCTGTCACTGATCAAGTGTTACAATAACTGCAGTGAGCGATCCAATGCAAGCATCTACCGCGCGCGTATCTGGCTCATCAAAGTAGGCATCAATAACGAGGTAGCTATCTTCAGAACATAACAGGTCTATAATAAAAAGATGAAAAAGAATGAGAGAAACAAATTGTTATTAAACGTTGACCATTCATAAAAATAGAAATCTAATGCGATCATACTGAAGCTCCGTAAAGGAAATGGAATGGGTGCTTACGATTTTCGCTGATAAAGAATACATTAAAATTGATATTAGCAGCTAGTGATACATATGTTGATAATATCTTTAATGAAAGTAAGCAGAAAAACATCTGTCTGAATTTCTTTGAGGTAATTTTTCATATACTTTGAACGTGACAAAGATTCTTGTTATCGTAATGAATAACCAATATATAAAAATTTTTATCTGGAATTTAGTTAATCAGATTTTAATTAATCGCGATATTGTGGTATAATTTATAAGATAAAATGAAAGGATTTACTATGAGAAAAATATAATTTATAATGAAAGATTAATAGAAAAATCAAATATAGTCTTTTATAGAGAAAAATATAATTTGATAATAGATTTATATAATACGGCAATGTGCTTAGTTCAATTTATAGTCATAGGGTAGAAGGTAGTATAGTATTGAATCAAAAGCTCTTTTACTGGGAGATTATTTTAGATTTTAGTACTATAGTTTGTTAAGTAGGGTAGTTTTAGACAAATTAGCTATTTTTGACGGAAAACTAATGCGGACACGGGTTACACTACAAACTCATTTCAAAAATTAGTGAAGGATGAATTTTATAGAGTATTATGATCACTTGGTTTAGTATAATATTGAATTTCAAGAGTCTGATAGTAGAATGGTAACCTTTGTTTAAGTTAATGGAGAATAAAATGTTTAAAACAGTATGATACGCTAATTTTATGAGGTATTAGGAGATATTTTTAGTACTAGAAGTAATGACAAACAATTAGATGAGGGTTGTAGAGCAGTATAAATGGTGATAAGAGGGTTAGAGTACTTCTTTTTACTTATGTGTGCTAAATTAGGGAAATTTTGAACTTAATAAAAAGACGATATAAGAATGGCTGGTATAGTTGGAAAATAATTCATACTGCTAGTTTAATTCATGATGATATCATGATAATGCTGATACTAGACGAGGGTAGGTGACGATAGAATATGTATAGCAATGAGTTTACTCTTCCATGTAGGGGATTATTTATTTTCTGCAGTTTTTAAAAAGTGGCTAAAGTTTGATATTGAAAATACATTTATATTTATCCCAGACGCTTAAAGAGCTTTGTATAGAGAGAACATTCAAGAAGATGGACTATAGTGATGTTAAAACTAGGAAAACAGATTATTTTAAAAAGATTAAGAGAAAGAAAACTGCAAATATTAATAGCTTTGCTTGCGTGGCAGGGAGTATTGAAAATTTGCTGCTTCTGATGAAGAGACTAGAAGTGCTTTTGTATGGATATTTGAATGAGTTATCAAATAATTGATGATTACTTAGATTTTGTGGGAGGAGTACAGAAATCTTGGGAAAGAAGTTGGTCGGGATTTGAATGGAATGGTAATATTACATTACCCGCTTTACAGTATGGCTGGAAGAAAATCGAGCTATTTTATAGTTTACAAGGAGAGAGTGAGAAGAAAGGAGGAAAAATCATAGATTATATAAAAATAATGATGAGTATTAGAAACAGTAACTGTGACAGTGGACGATGCTAGAAAAAGCTCATGGTATTGATAATATCGATTCTACTGTAAAAATAGAATTAATTTTACAGTAAATGGTATAAGGGAGAGAAAATTAGATGGATATACAACAATTTTTAGAGGAATTAAAAGAAATAGATTTTCGGCTTTAGATGAGAAACAGTCAAGAGGAGTTTCATGTACAATACCTCTTTAGATTATGGATTATTTGTTAGTGTTTGAGAACTATCTAAAAGTTGTTTATGAACAAAACAGAGAAGAGGATACAGCTATCGAAGGTTATGTTCACAATTTATTATACTTAGATAGAAAAAGATGATGCTTTGGTAGTATTATACAATTCACCAAAAACTCCATCAATTTTATATCAAGAAGGTTTAATATATTTAGAGGATGAATTATACGAAATTGCTGAGGATAAGTTTCCTAGCGACTAGAGCAGGAACAGATTTTGATGAGGCTATCCGAGCAATTGATAAAGAGTTGGTAGGTGATTTATTTAGCAGCAGAGAAGATAAAGCTAAAACATTTAAGGAGAAAGAATTTTTCTATGAAGAGCCATCTTTAGAAAATTTTCTAACAGCGTTTGATAATTTATTTGCTTTTAGGGTTTATTTGAAGAGGCTGTTGACTTTTATAACCAAATGGTGAGAGTGGCAGAGGATGCAAGTATAGTTGTTCTCGTTAGCATTTGCTACTATAATCAAAAGTTCAGAATTTAGAAAAATCAAAAATTTATTAGCTATCGCTTTAGATCCCGATTTTACGGGCTTACTACACTTAGGGGCATATGTCTAAAGGGTGATGAAGCTAAGAGATACTTAGAAAATATATTGAATTACAAAGGGTTGCATGGCGATTGGTCATACTTTACGTTTAGATCTCTTTATATAAAGATGACAACAATATGATAATATTCGTACTTTAATGCAAGAAGTATTACAGCTATGAAAGTTCTGAGGCAAACATATTATAATGCTATAAATGCTTAAATCACTATTTGAGTGTGAAAAATCATGATTCTATATAATGAAAACTCATTAATAAAGAGATGAGTCCAACTTTCAGGTGCTGCCTTAACATGCTTTTATCTGAAGAAGAGGATTATATTGATTTTGTTGTGAAGAGTTGTTACTTATTTTGGAGTTTTTACATGACGAACCAACATATGTAGAAACTTTAAGAAATGTTTATGACTTAACAGGAGAGTGCGAGAGTACGGAGATATAATTAATCATTTTGAACATCACCATGAGATTCATATGGTCATCATCATTAGTATCAAGAAAGAGTTAGAGATGGGAGGTGTGGTTATGGTTATAGTTTTAGAGATATATACTCCTAGAGCAAAATCGGTGGTTGAAACTGACATGTTATGCAATCTATCAAACCTTAAAGTCAAAATATACTAGTGGAAATTACTATTAATGAAAAAAGAACCAACTTTCTATAGATGAACTCTGAATACTATATTGCATCTTGCAGAAACTTTTAGAGATAGAAATGTTAATTTTTATTCATTTGACATTAGAAAATGTAAAAATTATCTTGGAAGCTTTAAAAGATATTTAAAGAAAGAAGGATTTAGTGAAATTAATTCTACTTTTATATTTCTTAAATATCAAAGATTTCGTAGAACCAGAATTAAGTGAATTTCAGTAGAATATCTTCAAAAAGTTGATTTAAATAGATATTGAAGTTTCAGTATAAAATAGATGTGAGGCTAGCAATGAAGAGTGGGCTGAACACAATCAAACCTTATTGTATGAAGATATTAGATCAGAAAATATTAAACAACTTGTAGCTAAGATAGAGATATGGGATCAGCTAATATAATGAGTTAAGAGTAACTTCTTTGAAATAGATAATTTATATATAGCACCTGAGTACAGAAATCTGGGATAGCTAAGCATATCATTACTCATGCTATAAACGGTGAACGTAAAGATAATGTTCTTTGCTAGTGGTTGATGCTAACGATACTCCTAAATATATGTATGAAAATATTGGCATATAAAATTTCAGAACAAGATTTCTATTTGAAAATCAAAAATATAATTAATAAAAAGAGTGAGCGGCCACAAATCATGATTTCGAAAGTGAGTTATTTGAGTCGTATCTTTTTGTAAAGGATATTAGAGACATAGGGTTCTATGTTTCGTGTTGAGAAAATAGTTAATTATGTAGTAAACTAGTAAGATGAGATGTAGAAAATAGTGTTGGAAGTTAGGATGATTATTGTAGCGAAGAAAAATTTAAAGATTTTTGAAGTTTATTATTGAATCGATGGCTGTTATTTTTGGTTATATGTGGAGTGTTCTGCTGGTGGACATCTTAAAGCTAAAAGAAGGACGTGCGACTAAGCAACAGAGAATTAGCTCAACAAGAAGAACAAAATAAAAGATAATCAACAGAGAAGAATCAACATCTGAAAATACGAAACTTAGAGGGACGGAACTTAATGAAAGCTGACAATATAGTAGAGCAATACAAAGAGACAATGAAATAGGTATCGTTTACTAAGAACTTTTTCTACAGGATAGAGCAATGACAAGAGAGAAAACAAATGCTTTACTGCTGCAAGGCTACAATAAAAAGTAGTGTATGCAATGAGAATATATGACCGCATAAGAAAACGGTGAAGTATCAGAAGATGCTGATATATACTATAATCCGAACCATTTAGAAGAAGGTAATGGACAAATCACTACAATAATAAGAAAAATAGTTACAAATTAGACTTATGTTATTCAAAAATATGATACAGTACTCTGATAATACAGCTACAAACATGCTGGTAGAGAATGATGCTACTGCACATGATTTCATTGGTGAAAATATTTTGATAGCTTGGGTGTAAATTTATCGATGAAGAAGCTCAAAAGAATAGGATAACACCAGACAATGATGGAGGTTGTTTTGGACAAAACTATATAATGAAAGAATAAGTATTCAAAAATTAATTTAAGTATCTAGAAGATTCTGGAGGCTGGAGAAGTAATAAAGATGGAATCCCAAATAAAAAAGATTGCTAGTAAGTACCTGGAGCTATAGAGGCTAATTGTCATGAGAAACTGCAATATGTTTTTGGTGATAAAGATTATATGCTATTAATCTATACTAATAAGATTAAATAAAGTCAAAACAAGCAATAAGAGATATCGCTAAGAAAAATTGATGAAATCATAAATAATATATAGTAGTAAAAGAATTAGATGGAAATAAGAGACCTATCTAATATTTTGATAAATCTATCAATTAGTAAGAATTTTGTGGAGGTAAATGAACAATCTAGAATTAGGAGTACTCATATCCCTTATTAATTTTTATCATGCTATAATTAACAGGTTATATAAATAAGACGGTATATAAAATTGGATAAATTAAGGAGAAATAAATGACAACATTTGAAGAAATTAGGGGTTAGTCAAGAGACAGTTCAGTCACTCAACCAACATGAATCTACATCTCCAACTGGTATTCAAACAGAGACATTCCATACGTGCTATCGGGAATTGATGTTTTAGCGCAAAGCACAAACAGGATCAGGAAAAACGATTGCTTTTGAGAATACCGTTAGTAGATACAGTACAGTGCAATGATCAATTACAATCATTGATCCTTCCAACAAGAGAGTTAGCTCAGCAAGTTGGAGAGCAACTGTTTAATGTCAAGAGCTAAAGGATTAAAAAGTAGTATTATTTGGTGGAACAAGTATTGAAAGACAAATTCAAGATTTGAAAAACGTCCTCAAATTATAGTAGGTACACCAGGTCGTGATCGATCATGTTAACAGAAGAACAATTAAATTAGAATTTCTAGCTCATTTAGTATTAGACAAGCTGATGAAATAGCAAATATGGGAGTTCATAGAAGATGCAAGATTTATTTTTATCTAAAAATAACTTCAGAGACATCAAACACTATTGTTCTCTGCGACAATGCCCTAAAACAATAATGGAACTTTCAAAAGACTTCATGAGAGATTATAAACTTATTAAAAACTATGAGTGAGTGAAGATCTTAAAACCAGATATTACAGTAATATGCCACAATCAGCTAGAGAAAATGAAAAACTAGAAACATTAATTGATTTTTAGATGTACAAAACTCTAATTTACTATTGTATTTCAGTAGAACTAAACGTCGTGTTGATGAATTAGCGAGTGCGTTGATTGCTAAAAAGGATACTTACTGAAGGATTACATGAGACATCACTCAATCTAAGCGTTTAGAAATTTTGCATGTAAATTTAAAAATAACTCCTACAAATCCTTGTTGCAACGGATGTTGCAGCACGTGTCATTGATATTAGTGATGTGACTCATGTTTATAACTTTTGATATTCCACAAGATGTGAAAGTTATACTCATAGAGATCTGGAAGAACAGGTCGAGCAGGTAAGTCCTGGAGTAGCGATTACATTTTCTTTAAATCCAGTTGAGATGCCTTATCTGAAAGATATTGAGAATTCTCGTGGAGAAAGAATGAAGATGTTACGTCCTTATTCACAAGATGAAGTGAAGAAAGCTCGTCATAACAGATTATTTGACGAAGTTGTTTCGAAAATGGATATAACCATGTCGAGTTTAACAGCTTAGCTAATAAACTGTTAGCGAAAACAAATGCGGAAAAAGTAATTGACAATTTTACTCAAGTAAATTAATCAATGATAAAAAGAAGTAGATGTGGGAAATTATCTGAAAACCGTTACCTAGAAAACAAGAACGAGGTAGACGTTCAAATGGGAGGTAATGATAGACGTCGAGCAGTTCAGAAAATAGAGATAAGAAAAATCGTGACATGAACGAACAGATAAGAGTTATTCGACAAAAGATACACGTAGAATGCGGAACAAACTAATCAAAGAAGAGAAGTGTGTTGAGTCTGTGGCTACGCCTTTTCTTTTATAACATAATTAGTACACGTAATTTTATCAATATGCTGGAGAGATTGTAGTTCAATGATACACAGTAGTGTAGTAATTTTATTGGTTTATAAGGAGATAGTGAGGAACTTTTTATTTTTAATAGATGATCTCCTATCTTTTAAATGTAATAAATACACTTGCAAAGAAGAATAAGAATAACGAAAGAAAGTAGGTGTCTAGGTATTTGTTATAGCTGTTGTACATTCTTATTATTCTACGGTGAACCAACTGCAATATACAGGCAAGAGTACATTTTAGAAATCATGCAGGTTAAAGAACACGGTAAGAAGCTGCCGATGACTCCGTTTCGCAAAATGATAGCAGTTCACGGTGGCGGTTAGGTGAATAAATTTGTAAAAAGTTTATTATCCAAACTCAAACTCTTCTAATGCAGTAAATGAAATCTCGTTTATATGAGAGAAACAAAAGGATTGAGCTGAAGGGAGCCAGGACTTTAACAAAATATTAGTAGCAAATCGTTTTCTAGGAGCGAGAGAGAGAGTGACTCTTTACAGCTACTGTTGTCAGGAGTGGGGTGTTGAGAAAGTTGCTCATAAAACATCTGCGATAAGGAGTGTGAGGAGCTGCAACAAGAATCTAATTTGTACTCAGTATTTTCTTAACAATGAAGGAGAAACCATTTACTTTTATCTGGTTTGTTGCTTCTCCAGATGATGCTAAGAAAAGTTTTTGATTTAAAAATACCAAAAACACTAGAAGTTCGTGAGCATCTGACAGAAGGAAAAGGATGCTATTGTTAAACTTCAAAGATGAGATATGGCGACTGGAAATTCACTTTATGGTGAATCTAAAGTTAACATAAATATTGGTCCCTAGAGATCGGAGGATTGAAGTTCAGTAGAAGTTCCTGTATGTTGTACGCACAGTATACACGGAGAGCTTCAATATCTAAAAGGTGAAGACTCTAGAAAATATGAAAGAATATGTTAAGAAAAGAGATGAGAAAAGCTGCAGCATGGCATTTGATGATGGACCAAATCCACGACTACTCCTGCAGCATTAGAATTGATCGACATACAAAGCGAAAGGTACATTCTTTATGGTTGGTCAGGTCCTGTCCGCAGGAAATGAAGATAACTGATTAAACAAGTGAGTTGCAGGAAGGACCATCACTGAGTAACCACTCTTGAGATCATCCGGTATTAACTGGAAGTGGTTTAGTAAAAGCGAAAGAAACAAACTAATGATACAACAGTAGCACTGAAAAAGCAAGGTGGACAAGATGTTCACGTAGTGAGTTGCACCATGGAGCAATAAATGAAATACGCTGCCAGCTGCTGCTGACTCACTTTATGGTGGGGAGGCTGATGCAGGGATGCGGAAAATGTACGATGCTGGCTTCATAATGACGAAATTGAAGAAAGCTCAACCTGGTTCCGTGTCTTTAATGCGTGATATTCATCAAAACAACGATTGATGGTCACTACGTGATATTACAGCACTGTAACTGGAACAAGGATTTGAAAAATGGTGATCGTTGATGAGAACTCTATGGAGACCACTAGAACTTCAATCAACTCAGTGTACAAAATAGAGAAGATAATAATTAAAGAGTTGGATTATAAAAATTGCAAGTGCTTATAATCAACTCTGATCTGAAGAGATTATAGAAGAGATCATATAATTTGTTTTAACAAATTTGATGTGACAATATAGTGAAGATATTGACAGAGTGAATATTATGAGGAGTTACGAGATTGAGTGTCAGTTTGGAACCGATGTTATTGGCGATATAGTAAAATACACAGCTGAGCTTTATCTATCAAAAGAGTTGTGCGACTCTTGGGTTTGGGTGAGACCAGCAACTGTGAGGTGATAACCGAGAGATTGATGTTCGACTTTAGAGAGTGCATAGAAAATGATACGGTTATTATTACTGGGGGCTTGGACCGACTGATGATGATGATTACGAAGAATGTTCTGCAGCAGGCTGTCTCGGTAGGGTTTAGTCACTGTGAATATTCATGGGTAAAAATACTAGAGAGACTTACTGGTCAGGAGAGTAAACATAACAGAAAACAACACTGGCTATGATTCCTGAGGGCGATGGTATTGTAGTAATTGCGATGATGAACAGCGCCGGGGATGTGAGGGAAAAATAATGAAAATCGTTTGCTACAACAGCCCTCGAGGATGCACGCATGTTTGAGAGTGTGTCTTATTGTTGAAAAATTTAGCGGCGCAATTTATTTCTCAAATACGTAGATACTATGAGATTGATGAACTGTGTTAGAGACACAGACTAAAGATATAATGGATAACGACCAATCCGATCCTTTCAGCACTTTCATGCCAAAACTGGAGAATGCATTAGCTGCATAACAGCGAAAAGTGGTGATGATGATAGAGCGTGAGAGATTCCTATCAGAGCAATTAGATGAGATTGTGAGAAAAGAGTAGGATACATGTATCTTCTTGTGAGGAGATGAAGATATCCCCAGTACTCAAACTGAAAGTGAATACTGTATGACCAATCTTTTGATTGAAAGGCCATAAGCCATACTGTATCAACAGTAGAATCATTAGACAGGGTGATTTCTTCAATGTGGTAGAGTGGAATTTCGGAAAGCATTGCTTGAGAGGTGTGGTTTCGTTGTTCTACTAAATCGAGAAAGATAAATACTTTGGAGTTAGAGAAGAAACTTAGGAAAATTTGGTAGAAGTAGTGAGGATGTGGCTAGAGTCATTGAATGAGGCAAACCGCTTGGGAGCCGATTTTGCGGTAGCGGCTGCTGAGATAGGCGGGTCCTAGTGGTGATGGCCAGTAACAACCAGCAGGTCTCAGTTTACGTGTTTATGCTCAAGGAGTGCTATTAGCGTTAAGAGTGCTTTATTCACCGATATGCTAATTCGCTATAGAACAAGTGTGAGGCCCTCGAAGAAGTTAGAAGAAATATTTGATTATAGTTTTACTTGTGAAAATGATATACTATTTCACGATATAATATTAATAATAAATAGATATTTAAGGAGATTGATTATGTATACAATGAACTTATCTAGTTTGGAGTCGCCGGATCCCAGGGTATGGGCAAAGATGATGAATATTCGGACTGCAATACTGAAAACAGACTATGAAGATGAAATTTTATCAGACTATGCTGATGAGAGCCAGTAATGAGGTAGAGTTTTCTGTTCCTGAAGAGGATGTCAGATTACCTCATGAGATGTTCCTATACATGAGTATTCGTGCGATTTTTGTGATGGAAAGATTACGTGAATATGATGAAGTTTAGTGTATCTAATGATCGAGGAAATAATGTTAGAAACATAAGCGAAAGCTTTAATATTTACATTTGAAACAAGTGATTGAGCCTATAAGGTGTTTTCACTCTATGGGTCGATTTCATGACCGTATTCATTTTGAAATTCTGGTTTGCTTGAAATAAAATTAAAGCTGAGTGCGAGCGACTTTATAGTTGAACAGCATATGGTTTGGTTTTATTTAAACAATTTTTATATAATGGTTATTAAAAGAATAAGTGATATAATGGCAAGAGCAAAGGTGCAAAAGGAGGGAGAAAATATTGAAACTATTGACAAATTGACAACTTTCCAGGTTTATTATGCTGAGTTTTGCAACCATTGGTGATTCTAAATATAAAGCTGATTACTTACAGATTACAACACAACGGTAACAGATACCGTTTTAGAGAAAGTATGTTTGATGTGATATGTTCAATAACAATAGAAACTTATTCTCTTCCTGATGATCAAAAGAGTGGTCATTACTGAGTGGTATGGAAGAACTTGAACATACTGTGGGAGTTACTTGGTTATGTTAGGAATTCATACAATTGCCTAATATCTCGTTAGATGACAACGATATCTCCAAAAGAGATGTTTGAATACGGTTGAGGAAAAGAGGTGGTGGCTTTGGGAAAAATAGGTGGATAAAGTTTGCTCAAACTTTTGCCCAAATACTAGTATAAATGAGATGTGATGAGTTGTGAGTGGTGGATAATGACGAAATATTAAAAGGAAACTTTCAGAATATTCAAAGATCTGGTAGTATGTTTACTAAGAGAACATTAATCTGGTTGTGTGAGATGAGGCAACATAGAGTGATAGAAAGATAGTGAGACAGTGAGACTTAGAAAGCATTCCCTCAGATGATGATAAAAGTTTTTGAGTTGTCACTTATGACAGGTTAGACACTGCATTATACTCTGACAAATATTATGGTTATAAGAAATCTGTGAGCATTTTTGACGAGATGGGAAAAGAATTGAATTGAGAAACATGATGAGTTCGTACCGAGCTATTGAGAGGTGAGAGTGGCTCAAGACATAAGAATGCTGGAACAAGGAATTTGACTATGGAGATATCCTTCTGGATTGAAAAAGACACTATGAGTGTCTAGCGAGCTGAGGGAACTAGCATATTTTGACTGCAAAGAAATGATGTCAAGGAGAATTAAACCTAAAGATAATAAGTATGGAGATTTTCTGGTTTCTGTCTTGATGATAAAGAGTTAGGGAAATTGACTAGCTATTGGGAATATAATATAATCCAAGCTAAATATAATACTACAGGTATTGATAGATAATGGAAGTTCAGAAGTAACTGTGACTGGTCAAAGATTAAGTGAAATAGATACTACAAAGTTCTTTTAGTAAAGAGAAAAATAATCATGAGGAAAGGATTATGCCATGTTGTTGATGCTAGTGATAGTTCAAAAGACTGATAATATGAAAAGATTTGGTCGAGTACAAAGTTGACAACCAGCGTTATAGTAAAAGCTAGTACAAAGAGAAATGATCACTACTATTAAAATTCGTCAGGCGATGATTACAACAAGCGTTTTGGAAGTAGCTGATGACGTATAAAAGATAAGGACAGAGGCCATGAAAGCATTGGAGAGGCAGTATCACGAACTTCGTCATTAAACCTAATTTTGATATGTAAGTACTATTTGAGATCAGCCAGAAAGTTATAAAATGATGATGAAGAGTACATTACTGGAAACTGTTCTAGAAATTTGCTAAAGAAAGTGAGAGAGTGAATGGGTTAATGTGAGTTTGTAGGTAGAGGAATAGATAAAGTTTTTATCTGATGGATCAAGATGTACTAGTGGGATCTAGAATAGATAGGGTGGCGGTCAACTTACCCACAGCCACTGAGTAACAGAGATCAAGAATTTCTGGGTTACAGGCTTAATAGTGATTATTTAGTAGCTGAGAGAATTCTGAGAAAATAGGAGTATCTAAAAATAAACTTCACAAAACTAATGAATTAGTGCAGTTGTTACTGAAAAGGAAAAATATTGAATTAATGTTGTTTATAGAAAATTATTCAATGGTTGAATTCGAAAATACTTTGCTGGTAGTCAATTTTCAAAAGGTCTTCTATTTCGAGTAGATGAGTTTAATAGTATTGATGATGCCAAAAATAATAAAATACTAGTAATTCCTAGAGCGGGTTTGATTCATTATCTCACTTTTATTGCTAATAAAACCGTGAGCAACATGGATAAAGGACTAGAGAAATATTTGCCGGTCAGGAAAATTCAAGAAAATGATTTATATAATGTTGTGACACCCATCTGATTTCCATCACACCGATATTTAAATTAAGCGTAGTTCCGCTCTTCCCTTGAAGAGACGATAGAAATAATAAAATAAAACTGTTGATGATGCAGTGAATATAAAATTTGAATCTGTAGACCATTATGAAAAATTTGCAGGAACCATTGTATTATTTGTGGACAGCTGAGGACGCAGGTAAATGCGCTAAGCAACTTATTTTCATCACCAGAACTAGGCCCATCTTTTCTAAAGGGTCTTCTACTTCTGTGAGGTTTTAGCTGAGTAACTTGATACCAAATCGACAATTTCTACACGTTATGATAACTCTACAGAAGGAATACCAAAACATATCCAAGAGCCTGAGCCATCGCTGGATCATCACGGTTAACGTAGATGAATGTCATTTCAGGGAAAGCTTGTTCATCGTTTCTTCTAGTAACGGTCTAACATGATGCAATCTGGCGACACCACGTTGCAGAAAATATTACAGAACAGACAATCTTTTCATTTTTCTTCTTTTAATACTTTGAAATTGTTCTGTGAAATTTGATTTTCTCTATAATTCAAACATACAATCACCTCATTTTATGACTAAGATTATAATCATGTACCAATTGTTGGTGCATGGGAGGAATGCTTGGTTTCTAATTTTCAGTTTATGTTTCATTTTCAAAGTTTTGATTACAAATGTAAGCATATATATTGAGTCTAATCGCTAAATGTTGCATAATATGTTGATATGAGAGGGTGATTTCTATGTAATATAATTATTTATAAACTAGACTTTAGTGATAAAGACTATCATAATATTATAGAGGTGAAACTATGGCAAAAACATTACGATTATATTGTACGATTGGTGGAGGAAGCAGGAGGAATAGCTTCAATTAATCGAGCTGCAATGTGTACGGATGTAAAGAGGAGTTTAATAGAGAGGAAATGAATTAGGTGGAACATGTGTGTGTTGGATGTGTTCTTAAAAAGTTATGTGGCATGCGTCACAAAATATCTGAGAGTTTAAAATCATATGCTAATGACTACGGATTTGAGTTTTGAAAATGAATGGTGATTTTTCAAAATTAGTGAGGTGACTCGTCTGGCATATATTGATGGGAAATTCATGGTTCTGGCGAACGCGTGGTCAATAACAATAAAGTTGATTTAGTAAAAAGGATAATGCTAAGTTCGTTAACAAGAAAATACGGTTGAAGTAAATGGAGAACAGTATGTCAGTGTGATCAGTGTTTAATAAAGCAACTGGAGGACAAATCAACCATACCTAATGTTGAGGGGAGCAAGCGTGGTGTTACATCTAATGAGAGTTTTGCATTAAAACACCACCAAAACGGTATTGCAGTAGTAGGTATTGCGGATATATTGCGGTTGAACTTGCTGGAGTGTTCCACGGTCTTTGGTGTTGATACTCACTGATTTGGTACGACGTGATGGATCCTTTGAGAACTCGAGCAGATATAGTAGACACTTTTGAGTAAAAGTTATAAATGAAAAGAAGGTCCAACTCTTCACACAAATGTTATTCCTAAAAAGTTGATGAAGAATGGTGATGACAGTGTTGCACTGTATGAAGATGGACGATGAGGAAACTACAGTTGACTTATTAATTCTGCGAGCGACGGTAGAAAACCATCATTATTCTGAAAATCTTAACTTAGAAGCAGATTGTGGAGGTAGATGAACGTGGTTTATTACAACAGATAGAAATATCAAAAATACTAATGTGAGAAGGTATCGGCGCGGTAGGTGATGTAACAGGACGCCTTGCTGCTTAACCGGTTGCTGTTGCGGCTTGGGACGATGGGTGTCAGAAAGAACTGTTTAATAATAAACCAGAAAGAAACATTTGAGATTATACTAATGTTGCTTACTAGTTGTATTCCCACCAGCGATTGGTTCTATTGGACACACAGAAGAACAGTGCTATTAAAGGAGTCGACGAAAGATAGTGATTAAAGTCTACAAATCTTCATTCACACCCATGTATTCTGCACATACCAGTCATAAGCAGCATGTTTTATGAAACTGGTAACTCTCGTAGAAGAGAGTTGACAGGATTACGCGGAATTGGATGTGGTGTTGATGAGAAATGAGTTCAGGTTTTGCTAGTTGCTATTAAATGGGAGCAACAAAGCATTGATTTTGACTAACTCGTAGCGATTCATAACTGGTTCAGAAGAATTCGTAACAATGAGATACATTTTATATAGAAAGCGATGGAAAATCTTTAAAAGTACGATCGGGAAATTAATCTGATACAGAGGCTTTAGCCGACGGTTGAGGGAGAAGTCTCCGAAAATCATCACGCGTTAATGAGCGTTTTCAGATAAAGGTTTATTCGCAAATCATCCTTTTCTTGATAAAATAAGGTAGAGTTCAAAAGGTAGTATCAAAAGTGTGAGAAAAATAAATTCCTATTTTTAAATAAAACTATCTGATTTATGATTTTTCTAGGTTTATTCCTTAGAGTTTAATCAATTTTTTAGTTATTTTATCAAGAGTTCTGGAAGATGGCAATGCCCTGCTCTGATAAAAATATGTTAAAAAGTCGTTATGAAAAGCAGAGTACAATAGCCACATCTAATACCTTCTTCAATGGGAGACACTATTTAGCAATGACAAAGCGGTTTTAGCTACTAGACAGGTTACTTATCATGTTCATGTAGTAACTATTATAGGTAATTATCGACTAAAAATCATGTTATTTTCCTGTGTATATTTTTATATTTACCCTTATTTTATTGTCACAAAGGGGAACATGTTCTAAATTATCAATTAAAAATAACGAAAAGTGATTCTTGTCACCCGGTTGATTATGAAATTAGGAGAAGCCGTGCCATATTGCTAGTGCTTTCCTATTTTTTCATTTTAATTCTGCCTTTTCTTTTAGTGAGATAATAGCTTGACGTTCTTTCTTTCAGAATATTCAGGTTTTTTTATCCCGACCCCTGATGTTTGAAGAATAGAAAAACATCTTGCACCAAATTAAAAAATAATTATATAGACTTTAACATATTTTTCGTCAACGAATATCTACTTGATATTCATAAAATATACAGACACACTCTGGGAATGATAGTATTTATGAGATTCAGTTAAAACATGTTACGCTGGTGAACTCTTGGTAACATTACAAAATGTTTTTTTTTGAACACTATTAAACCTTAACAAAATTTTGTATTTTATATGTTTTCCTTGTAGTAAAGAATTGTTATACACAATGATGAGGTTAGCAATACGGTGTTTATACATATTATTATGAAACAAAGACATACATATATAATTGTATACCGTTTAAGAATTATTATTTAAAAAAAAGGAGAAGTATCAAAACGATAAGAAGAGAATATCAACGTTTTTCTGAAAATATAAAGTTGGCGTAGCGTCTGGTTTTCAGATTGACCTTGCCTTTATGTTAGCAGGTAGTGAGGCGACAAGGTTCAAAACCACGCACCAAACACCAAAGATTGAGACGACAGCAAAGCAGAAACATCATGACCGGTAATCAAACACCAAAGACTGAGATGCCAGCAAAAGCAGAAGTTTTAGAGACCGCACAGCTAATGTTGTAGTACTGAAAGTTAAAATTGCAAGAAGATGCACATAGCAACTTCTGCCAAAAAGAAGCAACTGGCAAAAGAGAGATTTCACCCGTGCGAAGCTAAAGGACCTGAAAGGATAAACCAAGAAAGGCATTGTCAGTTGTTATGAATGAAGCTGTTATCTGAGACCACAAATCAACCCAGTAGCAGTGGCACTACTTAAAAGAGGGAAAGTAACTCCAGAAATCAGAGAGCACCAGCAACTGTTAGTTCCTCAACCCAAAACCAGCTGGGTACGCAAGAAAGAAGGACAGTCTGGGGAATTAACTTAACTAACAAACGTTATATGAAATTATTATGTGTGCGTATAAGAGATTTGATGAATCTACAGATACAACAGCGAATTACTGATAAAAAACTACTGGTAATGTAATAGAAACAAGAACTGCCACGTATCTAGTGGTATTCAAAGCCACCACTACTACAGCAGCGTCTAATAGCCGTGGGACTAACTTTTCAAGTAGATTATAAAGCAGTAACATGAAAAGGGAAAGCAACTCCACCTCATCTATTCAAATGGTACAGTTGGAAAAGAGTATAACAGATTTAGTGCTGTCAAGCACCAACTTACACCAGCGGAAACAAAACACTTTATACTGCGGTTTATACGTCACTACAACAGAGTTCTAAAACGTTGCTGGTTTCTCGCCATAATGGTCGTAGAATTACTGATTCAAACGCTAAAATGCTCAGAGGCAATTAATAAAACAACTTACTAAAGTGAAGCTGATAAAAACAACCCCATTAACGCTAATAAAACTGATGAAACAGTTCAAGATTATAAAGAAAATGGTAATGAAGTGATTTAGCTAGATACATGCAATCAAGCTTGCGAAGGCAAAGCTTACTGCATCTGGTGTGCGTCAATTTGATGGACAGTTTTATCAAACTGCCTTCAGATTCTAAGTATCTGGTTATGTAAGTCGTCTCACGCAGTTGGTACCAAGTCTATGGATGTGACCAGCAGGTATTAAATGTACAGAAGTGAAGTTGGAGAAGACGGTTCAGTAGTTATTCGTATTACTTACTAGATCCAAAACAACAAAGCAAGGTTCTTGATGGTACATTGGACACAGATGGTTATATGTTACTAGTAGAAACTAAAACCAATTAAGCTTGTGATGCTAATACCCAAGAATTAGCTGTTAAGAAAACACTACTACACTATTGGTGCAAGTTGTAACTGATCCAAAAATAGGAGCGAAAAACTGAACATTCAAACGGTAAAGAAGTTGGCATTTGACCTCCAAAAAGCTTCCAAGATATACAACCGTATTCGCAAATTATCTTAGAGATAGAATTGATACGGTATAGATAACCTCACCAGAATGGAGTAGAAGGCATTGGTAAATGTGTTGACCTCAACAAACACGTTAACACCATATAAAACAACCTGTTTACTACTATGTAAAACAAGATCCAGGCTGAAGTAACCCAGTTGAAAACAACTGAAGGACGTGTAATAGCAAACAGGAGCCATATTCAAACGCAAAGAAGTACAACCTAACCCATCAATAGCAGCATAAGGAAGAGACTGTTACCAACAAAGCAGACGGAAAAGCAGGCCCAGCAACTAACATTTAACAAAGTGGGAACTTACACTTACAATAAATCACCGAGACCCAGGTTCAGATGCAACGTCGAGTATATGATGCAATGACAGTTACTATGACTGTTAATGTGACCGAGAACGCTCAAGGTGATTTAGAAGCTGCGGTTAAATATAAAGCTGAAGCGTGGATTCAATCAT
>BNJU01002084.1_pt1 | contig 42160 bp, 61 predicted proteins | sample 8539281 | NCBI WGS metagenome assembly BNJU01 (sample SAMD00202456, study PRJDB9452) | human saliva metagenome | isolation source: human saliva | place: Japan
GCAAGCAGCCAGTAGGTGCTCACAAAAGCTAATTCGAGGGATTGCCCACACCTTCGCGAGGAAGAGATGCTGCGTCGGCGTGAGAAAACGCTCGCTAAAGTTCAGCAGGCACCTCCACGCTTAAAACTAAGCCCTCGACAAGAAGCCCTATTCATCCTCTCGGTGTCACTCGATCAACCACTGACTCGGGAGCGGACCAGCATCAGGTCTACAATAGCACTCCAGCATCCAAGGCGAATGCTCCAGACAACAAAAAGACAGGCGTAGGAGCAACCAACTCTGAGTACGTTTTACGAATGAAAACTCCACTCTCAAACGAATACCTAAATAACCAGGTCGCCTCCCATCCCCAACCGGCACAGAGACCAACCCCGCGTATCTTCAAATCACGAGCCAAACAAACAGGCTGAAACCCCAAACTTTCACGAAGAAATTCCCATAGTTCAAAAAGCTAAACAATGCTCCATCACGCAAACTATCGACTGAAAAACCGGAGCACCTCGCTGATTACGCTCCTACATATAAAACGAATAGATTCCGTCGCGAGATCCAGCAGCTTCAGGTTCGTCAGGTGGCTCAGAGGACTAAAACAAAAAACCCTCTTTTTCCAAGTTACCGGTCGCCTTAAAACCCCAAGTAGCATAAATCACCGACCAAGACGCTCACTAAAATCAACAGGCACCTCCACGCTTAGAAAACTAGAACCCAACAATCAAAGGTCCTACTCCTCCTCAGGCGTCCACTCACGATCAACCCACTGACTCAGGAGCGGACCAGCATCAGGCGTAGATAGCACTCCAACACATCCAAAGGCGAATGCTCAACAACATAAAGACAGGCATGAGAGCAACCGACTCTGATACGTTCTACACGAATGAAAACTCCACTCTCAGAACGAATACCTAAATAACCAGGTTGCCTCCCATCCCCAACCGGCACAAAGGGACCAACCAACGCGAGGCACTGAGCATTCGTCCAGCGTAAGTAGCTTATAGTCTGACCAGATCCGGAAGCGCTTCCCGAAATGCAAGGTCAAACAGTGCTCCATCACATACAAACTACTCGATTTAAAAAAGAAGCTCCGCCACGTGACGCACGCTCATATTGGTAAAACGAATCACACCGTCCCGATACTCAAGCTCCTCAGTACCAAACGTCACCGTTGAAGGGAAAAACGCACCAGTCCAGGTTCACCGAGCTGCCCAGCATTTCCATTCTAACGTCGCTTAGAAGCACCTGAGAGAATCGCTCGCTAAAAGTCAACAGGCACCTCCGCGCCCTTTAATACGCCTTCGATTGATTAGTTCTGACAATTGTTTCTGCGGTCGTCCGCTCGATCAAGGACCTCACAGTTGGCTTGACCACCGCACTCGCTTTCCCACGATGCAGCGATTCCCGTGCTCAATCTGCCAGCCCTCGGGCATATGACCGGTAAAACACATACTGATAGTACGGTTCATGTACCGATCCAGGCGCAAACCCGCGTTCCTCAAACGAGCAACACGCCCGTCCTCTACAGCAGCACAGAACTTTCCCATTCGGACCTCCAACACGGTCCGAACCAAAGCTCTCGTCCATGCTCCACGCCACAACCACGCCCCCACACAATGTCAAGATTTCAAGAAGGTCCAGAAAAGACCTCACAAGACGAAAAAGCAGCCGGATGAACTCAACATGTCCACCCGGCTGCCTCGGCCTCGAAAATCAAGCAAACTAACTGCGGCGAATCAATTCCGCAGAATCCCACCATCTTCAGACATATAAGCATCCAGCAACGATTGGGAATCAACAGACGCAATATGCGCAAACGCAGTGAGTTCTCGGTGGGTGGGGAACATTGTGCGGACGGTCAAGGGCAGGACTTTTCCATCCAACTCAAGCCCTCCAACCCAAGGAAAGAACTGCGAATACACGTAAGGATGAGCAACGGGATCAGAATCAACCTGCGGAATGACGATCGGATCCCAACCCAGATAGCTACGGGCGAACTCGCCCACGTGGATAATCGCGCCCTTCGCCGTCCAATCCTCGAAAGGAGAAGCAACGAAAGTCGAGCGATCCTCCCAACGCTCACTGGGACCATACTTGTACAGCAAAGTGCCCTGATCATCGTGCTCGGTCCACAAGTTGTGCCAGTAAATACCGCTATCCCACGTCAGTGCAGTACCAGTGCCGCGATTCATCCAGAAAGCGCCAGAAGATTTAGCGAATTCGATCAGTTGACTGGTAGTACTCATGACAGAGACCGTCCCTTCAAGATACCCAGTTCAACGCACTCGGCGACCGTCAAAAGTTCACCACCGTAGATGAAACGCACTTCCCGCGCGCCACCTTCCATACCGAAGTTCGGTGCGGTAATTCCGGTTGAAATCAACGCATATGCAGGGAAGCTTCGCAATCGTGTACGCGTAGTAGGGCGAGTGGACATCGGTGATTGCCAGGCAGCGCTGTTCGAAGGAATAGGGCTTGCCATTGGGATCAACCTGCCACACGCGTGAAAGATAGGGGTAGCCGATCATGTCGACCATATCGCCAAACTTAGAGGTGTAGGCCTCCAGGCTGGTGAACTGCTCAATGCTGGAACGCACCAGTGAAGAACTCACCTCTTCACTGTCCATCAACCAACGCCAAGGACCCTGCGGTTCCTTGGGCTCTGGTGTCGTTGAATCCATATATGTCACCTTTCCGCGAGCTATTCCCCATCATATGCCACGAAACATGTCATCCTGCGGGCTTCGAAACCCACTGCGTTAAAAAGCGGCGCAGCGTCTGGACGCAAGTAACACTCCAACACGTCAAGCGGCGAATACTCAACCACGTGAGAGAGTCCCGCAAAGCAAGCGAAAATCGCCCGTTTTACATGGATAGAATTTCCCATCATCTGAGCGAATTCCAAGGTAATCATGTCGAAGCGAAGAACCCGTGCGAACCATTGTCCACCCCGAACGGATTGAAGCAGTGTTTCCCAGTGTCAATTCAGGGAAAACCGTATCGACTGCGCAGAGGATTTCCATAGTATTGAAGTACACAGTGGTCGAAAACCTGCCGATTAGTCGTCTGGAACAAGGCAGCACCTCTGGAGGCACGCTCGCAGTAGTAGAAGGAATATACGCCTTCTTGGTAATCGGCCTCTTCGTGGGGAGCGGCAAAAACTCCGGCGTTGAAGACAATCCCAGCGTCAGCGGTAAAGCTCCCGTTCACTTTCATTCCCCAAGCGTCGTCAAGCGCCAAGGCTAAGCGATCAAGAAAGCTGCCACCAAGCTCTGCCTTCATTATCGAGGCTCACTTATCTCTTCTGGAGCCATTCGCTGAGCAGCGGCGCGGCGTCTGGACGCAAGTAGCACTCCAACACGTCGAGGTGAATACTCAACAACGTGAAAGCCCCGCGAGCAGCCAACGGTTTGCCCCCGCGCAGAGATAGAAGACACCGCGATCTGAACGAATCCCAGTGAACCCCGGATTAGTTGCCGATGCAGATGGAACCATCGTCCATCCAGAACGGATTGGAGCGGTGTTGTACAACGCTAGCTTCTCGAAGCCCTGCGCAACTCGAAGCGCATTGCCCACGCGCAGAGTCAGACAGTGTTCGATCACTCTGACATCGTCAGATTGAAACTCGGGACCAATACGTGAACCGCGCTCATGCGTGTAAAAGGAGTACGTATTGTCGTCGAAATACACGCCGAATGGTTCTGCTGCAGCAGAAGATGGGTAGACCACCAGGGACTTGCCTGGTTCTAGACTTCCCCTAACCTGATCCCCCCAGGCGGCACTCACCGCTTGAGCGAAACGCTCAACGAAGTCCAACAGGAACCTCCACACCCTGCAAAATACCCAAATCGAGAAGGTCTGCAACGCTCTTGGAGTTACCTTTTGCGTCGAGGATACGAAGCTGACGCGCACCGCCTGCCTCGCTTTGCCACGGCGCCGCAGTACCGTGCTCAATCTTCCAACCTTCAGGCATATTGGAAGGGTTGATTTGGTACTGGTAATAGGGCTCATGGACGGATCCGGGAGCCAAAGCACGTTCCTCAAAGGTTGAGACATGGCCGTTTTCGACAGCCCCCAAATAACCGCCGCGAGGGTTACCAATGCGGTCCACAATGAGGCCGTGTTCAGCTGCATATCCTTCAACAGTTGAATACTCTCGCACCCCATCCTTATAGCCATCGTGATCGGGCCACTTAGTAGCTTCTGTCGCTACCCCATCCTCATCAACGTAGAAAATACGATTGTCCCGATTCCAGCCCTCATAGTTGCGCGGAGTGCCATCAGGTGCATAACCACAGACGTCATCGGGTTTCCTGACAAAATCAGCACCGGAGAGGCCGTCAATGCGTCCCTCCTGCATAACTGCGTCAGGAAGGCCGGGATCGCGGGTATCCTTCGGAGCGTCCCTCAGCAAATCCTCACGTGTACGCACCGAGGAAGGGTCAACCTCGACGGGCGAGCTGTAGTGTTCCCGAGGAGTCTCAGGAGTATGAGGCACATGGGGTTCACCGGACTTCAGGCCAGCAATCCCTTCTTTGATCTTCGACATGATCGAGGACACTGCTTCACGCCCGTGAGTGAACAAGTCTTTAAGCTTGCCCGCTGTAGCAATCAAATCCTTGACCGACTTCGCCAGTTTCGTCGCCCAGTTCTTCACGTGCATGACGATTTCGGGAATGAGCTTCGCCAAGGCAAGTCCGGCACTCAGGAATGCCTGCACAACCGCACTGATGAAGGTTCCAACAATCTGCGCGATCGCATCTCGCACCATCGAGTACACGATTTCAACGACAGATGAGAGGACTTTCATTCCCTCAGCAAGGGCGTGTGCACCCTTTGACGCGCCCGCGATCAAAACGCTGATTCCACCAGCTCGTTTCGCGAAGGATTCGGCTGCCTGGCCTCGTGAATACTGAGTGAAAGAGGTGACGTTTGTCTTCAGGCGCGTCGCGTTTTCTTCGAGAGCACAGGCCACGGAGCGCCACGAGTTTGCCTTTTGAAGGACATCGTCTTTATTTCCGGCAAGCTTTTGAAGCCATCCGCGAAGGGGCTGGCAGTGATCCATGATGATCGCCGCTCCCCACGACAACGCAGTTCCCAGAGGATCGATGAAGGCAGACGCAGTGTCAGCAATCAACGATGCAGTACTCAAACCGCCCTGGACCCAGTTTCCCGAGCTCACTGCAGAAGAAATCCCTGCGATATCTTCAAGCGCGCCGCCTCCGGTGTACCAGGGATCTTCTCCTCCCTGTGCCGAGGCCGACGCCCCAGCTTGCCCGCCTGCGGGCTTTGTTGCGGTGGACCCTGGAGTGTGAGGAGCAGCCATCAGCGAGCACCTCCGTTAGCCATCTCTCCGGTAGTTTGAACAGCGGAGATGTTGCCAGATTCCGTCTCTTGGAAGTTCGCATTGACCTTCTTCAATGCGGATGAGAGATCAGAGCAACTTTCCCCGGCTAGAGAGATTGCAGTTCCCATGATGTCCAGGAAGAGTTCGGCGATTGGGGTCGCAAGGGAAATCATCAGGCCAAAAAGCATTAGAGCCGACACGCCCACCGCGGGCTTTACTGGCCAAAGACTTCACTTCGCCCGCTTGAGATGCGATGCGTCCTGCAAAAGTGCAGCGTCACCTGGCTGCCAGGCTACTTCATTCATCTTTTCTCCTTAAATGACCTTCACTTGTCTCCGCCGTGGCGAAAGTGCTCCTGCATCTGAGACGACCGAAATGATCGAATGCGGCATGAGCTCCAGCGTTTTTCATCAGCGTGCTCTCGATGCGAACCATAGGTTTTTACGAGCACTTGAGCTTCAATAGAGGAATCTCCATAAGCATCGACAGCAGCATCTGCTACGCGAGCACCGACATCTTGACGAGCATGTTTAAACGCCTCAAGGAAGGCGTGGCCAAGAGCCGGATGGTCAGGAACCTGAACCTCAATGGGAGTGCCCGAGGAATCAACGACGACGCGGACCGCGTGATCTTTTGATTCACCTTCGCCGCGGATATCCCTCATGCGTTCAACGAATTCGAAGGCGCCTGCCGCAGCTTTATTAGACTCATCGACTTGTGCGTCAATTGCTGCTAGCGGTTCATCAACACCGCCAAAGGCACCCTCGTCTGTACTACTGCTGTGGTGTTTACCAAATCCACCTAAGCCTGACGTATCTGCCATGTTTTTACGCTACATCCGCCGTCCCCCCGGGCGCAAAATCCATGGAGAAAAAGGGTCACTATGCGATCTGTAATAAGGTTCACATCGCCAGGTTTGTCAGCGTTCCAATGCCCTCGATCTCGACTTCAACGCGTTCACCGGAATTCAGGCGACCTCCGGCAGGAGTGCCCGTTAGGATCACGTCACCGGGCAGTAGAGTGAAGATTCCCGACACATAGGACACGATCTGAGCGATTGAATATCCCATTTGCGAGGTGCTTCCCTCCCCGTTCTTCTCCGTTAATGCGCAGCGTGATCTGGGCATTATCAGGGTCGAAAGAAGAACCGACCGTGATCCATGGACCAAGCGGGCACGCGGTATCCCAGCTCTTGGCACGACCAAGCGCGCCGCCGTCCTCGCGTGCGGCATCCGCCGCGGTCAGGTCGTTCGCACAGGTATAGCCCAGCACCACCGAGGGGCATCCTCGACGCTCACGTCCTTGGCCAAGGTTTTTAATGACCACTGCAAGCTCGGCCTCGTAAAAGACTTCCTGTCCCCAGGAAGGAAAGACGATCGGGTCATCGGGGACCCAATCACCGTAGTGTTCGGCTTCAAGAAAACGCTGGGACGCGCAGGGGATCGCTCGGAGCTGCACCCTGGAGCAGGGATAGTTCCCGCCCTGGGCCAATAACCTTGGAACGAGGAATGACAGGCGAGAGAAGTCGTACTTCGTCCAGCTCAAAAATCTGGCCCGAGGGTTCGACGGGCGAAAAGAGCGGGTCACCCTTCAAAGCCAACGATTCGAGTCGATTCATCCTCTAAAAGCTCCGTAGTAAATCGAGCTTCCTTGAGAAAAAAACGAGCGATACGCATGACGACCTCCTTTGTGTCGCAAGTAGCCTATCGCGAGTAGGCTCCCCATCCCACACATCGCCGGGAAGGTCGCCAGGAAGGAGCGGATTATCCTTCGCAACGAACACCGGATCAGCAATGCCACTCTTGCGCTGGGACTCGTAATCGCGGGCCTCCCAAACCCCAGGGGCAAGGACAATCAAAAGCAACCAGGTTCGTCACGGTCATGATGGCCATTGCGATATCAACCGCGTTCCAGACCAGGTCAAGGGTGGTCAGCGCACCGATGACGACCGAGGCCACGGAGATGATGCGTACCGCCCGAGGTTGCAGCCTTGGACTTGACAACGAAAGACAGGTTGATCTCGGGTAGACGTAAGCCGCAATGACGGAGGGTAGGCAGAACGAAAGATCAGGATCGACATGGGCATGATGGTCCACTGTCCCAGTTGATCGGCAACCGCAAGGGTTGTCAGGTTCGCCGGATTTGCCTCGGGGTTGGACCAAACCTTCTCGCCGGCAATCAAGATGACGAAAGCGGTTGCAGTACACACGATGATCGTGTCAACGAAAACGCCCAGAGACTGGATGAGACCCTGGCGAACGGGGTGCGATACGGTCGCGGTTGCCGCAGCGTTGGGCGCGGTACCCTGACCGGCCTCGTTCGAGAAGAGGCCGCGCTTCGTACCGTTGATGACCGCGGCGAGATTCACCACCCAAGCCCGCAAGGGTCGGTTGCGGGCGAAAAGCTGCGGCGAAGATCTGACCGATGACAGCGCCGAACTTAGGCAGGTTCATTACGCAAATCACCGCAACCATGATGACGTAGACGGTGGCCATGATCGGCGCCATCCACTCGGTCACGCGAGCGACGGTCTTAATTCCGCCGAAGATCACCATTGCGGAGAACACAAAGAAGCGCAGCGATGACCAGGTGTGCGCTGGACGGGCCTCCCAATCCGCGATCGGTTCACGGGCCGAGGGGCTCAAAGCGGAAGGAGGGTCGAAGCAATGGCGTTGGATTGCACCGACGTAATAACGAATGCGCAGGTCACAACGGTGATGATGGCGAAAATGCTGGCCAGAATCTTGTTCTTCATCCCGAGGGCAATGTGGTACGCGGGACCGCCGCGGAAGGTTCCGTCAGCGGAGCGAACCGCGAAGACCTGGGCAAGCGTGGCCTCGAAGAGGCGGTCGCCATGCCGACGATGGCAACGACCCACATCCAGAAGATTGCACCCGGGCCACCCACGAGAAGAGCAACGGCCACGCCGAAAACGTTACCGACACCCACGCGCGCGGCCAGAGAGATCGTGAAGGCTTGGAAGGAAGAAATTCCGCCCTTTGCGCCGCCTCGGGAGCCGGAGATCGATCGGATCATCTCGGGGAATTGGCGAATTTGCATGAACCGCGAGCGCAAAGTCAAGTACAGACCGGTTCCGATGAGGATCCACACTGTGATGTGCAGGGTAATCCAGTCAGCAATGTTTTGGATGGACTGTGCGAGGTTCGCCATTCGTTTCTCCAATACGTACGAGGCCGTGGTGCGCGGGCGCGCAGGTGCGCGGTGGCCGATCGGGTGGTGTGTGCCCAGCAGTTTACAGGTCTTTACGCATTTTCTTTGAACGCGGCCGAAAACTGGACGCAAATGAGGGGATGTCTGGGAAGATAGAAGCATGAGCGCGCCACTGAATGAACTCCTCGATGATCTGGAAGATCGCGGTGTATTGACCGACGACGATGCCCTGTATGAGGCGTTTTCATCATGGGCTTCATCAACGGGGCGTCCGCTCTACCGTCACCAAGATGAGTCTCTCATTGAGATTTTGTCGGGAAACCACGTCATTGCAGCAACGCCCACGGGCTCTGGCAAGTCAATGATTGCTTTGGCTGCACATTTTGTGTCGATGGCACATGGTGGGCGCTCGTATTACACGGCGCCTTTGAAAGCACTGGTGTCAGAGAAGTTCTTTGATTTAGTGGCACTTTGTTTGGCGCTGAAAACGTCGGAATGGTGACGGGCGATGTCTCATTGAACGCAGACGCTCCGATCATTTTGCTGTACTGCGGAAATCCTGGCAAATCAGTCCCTGCGTGAGGGATCAACTTTAGACGCAGACATGATCGTCATGGATGAGTTCCATTTCTATGCTGATCCCCAACGAGGCTGGGCTTGGCAGGTTCCACTCCTTGAGCTCACGCGTCCTCAGTTCATTGCAATGAGCGCGACGCTTGGTGATACGACTGTTTTTCGCACGCAATGGACGGATCGCACGGGACGGCCGACGGTGGAAATTACCGATGCGCAGCGTCCTGTTCCCTTGGAATACGACTATGTTGTTGACACCCTTCAGGACACGGTCGAGCGCCTTCTTTCAGAGGGACGTCACCCGATCTACATCGTTCATTTTTCCCAAAAAGATGCGGTTGATACGGCCGCTGCTCTGAGTGATCGCAAGCTCATTTCTCCTGAAATTCGTTCTCAGATTTCGCGTGAGATTTCGACTGTGTCCTTTACAAAGGGCTTTGGGCAGACTCTGCGTGGCCTTCTTACTCACGGGATTGGGGTTCACCACGCGGGAATGCTGCCTAGGTATCGCCGACTTGTCGAGCGCTTGACCCAGCAGGGTTTGCTCCCGGTTATCTGCGGAACTGACACTCTTGGAGTCGGTATCAATGTCCCTATTCGCACAGTTTTGCTCACTTCCTTGGTGAAGTTTGATGGAAGCAAGATGCGGCACCTGCGTTCGCGTGAATTCCACCAGATTGCAGGACGCGCGGGGCGTGCGGGTTTTGACACCGTTGGTTTTGTCCGAGTTCTGGCCCCCGAGCACGAAGTGGAAACGGCCCGCGAGCGCGCCCGTTTAACGGCTGCTCAGGAGGCCGCTCGCGATGAACGCGAGGCGAAGAAGGCAAAGAAGAAGGCGTCCAAGAAGCGCAGTGGCCCGAAGGAAGGCCAGATCACTTGGTCGCGTTCGACTTTTGAGCGCCTGCGCGATGCTGCCCCTGAAGCACTGCAGTCTCACTTCGAGATGACTCACGCGACGGTTCTGAACGTGTTGGGCGGAGCAGCCGATGCTGGGCGAGATCCTGCAGAGCATCTCGTCGATTTGGCATTGCACAACGATGACCCGCCGCTCCCTGCGAACCCTCATATTCGTCATCTTGCAGACATTTATACTTCTCTTCTCCAAGCCGGGGTTGTCGAGCATCTCTCCAGTGCCCGGGCTCAGGAGTTGGGTGTCTCTAGGTTGCAGTTGGTTGCGGATTTGCCGGATGATTTTGCGCTCAATCAGCCGCTTTCTCCCTTCGCTTTGGCTGCTTTCGAGCTTCTTGATCCGGATTCGCTGACCTTTGCCCTTGACGTGATTTCCATTGTCGAGGCCGTGCTTGAGGATCCCCGGCCCCTGCTGTATGCGCAAGAAAACCAGGCGAAAGCTGCGGCCGTTGCGTCCATGAAGGCACAGGGGATGGAGTATGACGAGCGCATGGCTGCCCTAGAAGAGATCTCGTGGCCTAAGCCTTTGGAAGAGCTCCTCTCCCCCGCTTTCAGTGTCTATGCGCGTTCAAACCCGTGGGTTGGAGATCTTGAACTCTCTCCCAAGTCGGTCATCCGCGAAATGATTGAAAACGCCATGACCTTTACCGAGCTCATCTCCCGTTACGACGTGGGACGCTCAGAGGGCGTCATTTTGCGCTATCTCAGTGATGCCTATCGAATGATGCGTCAAGTGATCCCGGAAGAAATCATGACTGAGGAACTTGAAGCCATGATTTCGTGGTTGGCTGATCTGATCCGCAGCGTTGATTCTTCTCTTCTGGACGAGTGGGAAGCAATGATGAACGGGGAGGAATTGACCGAGGCCGAAGGGGTTTCTTCTACCGTTGGAGCTGAGCGCGCATTTGGAGCCGATGGGTCCGGGTTATTGCTTTCACGGCAAATCGTCATGCTTTCCGCAATGCCGTACGTCGGGCGCTCTTTAATTTTTGTTGAGTTGATGAGTCGTGATGATGTCGATGGGCTTGAGCGAGCAAGCGCGCAGGCCGCAGATAGTGATGGGCTCTTTGCTGAGGCTGCGCCGTGGACCGGCGATGATTGGGATCATGCCTTGGAACGCTACTGGGCAGAACATGACTGGATCGATATCAATCAGGGCGCGCGTTCCCCAAGCGCTTTGTGCCTTGGAAGAACAGATCAGCGGCGAAGACATCTTGGCCTTGATGTCCCTTCTCCGCCAGGGATAACGCCATTCAGCGCAGTCGTTTCGAGGCCCTTGCGCGGGCTGTCGATGAGGCTCCCGCCGGTTCGGTCTGGTTGGCGACTCAGACCATCACGGATCCGGAAGGCAATATGGACTGGCGTATTGCCGCCCTCGTGGACTTGGCTGCCTCTGACAAGGAAAAAGCTGGGCGGTTCTGACCGTGCTCACGGTCGACGCGCGGTAGGGGTTCCCTCACCCGGCAAGGTGTCGCCCTCGTGAAGTAAATAAATACTTTCCCGCGACCATCCCCAAAGGAATTCGAGGATCTCATCCGATGGTTCTTTCTCGCCTTCCCATAGACGAAGAAAGCACCAGGTTGATCAGCAAACCGTGAGAAAGAAAGAGCCGGGCCTGGGCTGAATCCATTCCGCCTTCATCCCGAAGCAGACGGTACACGCGAGCAAAACTCTCGCGGGCGAGCTGGCCAAAACGCGGGTCGGATCCCATCATGAAGAGACGTACGATCATCATGGATATGTCGCGGTCCCTCACGATCTCCGCGTACATATCCCCTAGCGCTTGTCGGCGTTCAAATTCGCTTGCATCCGGCGACACCGGGGCTTCGACGAAGCGTTGGCACAGCTGTTCAACCACATGTGGCAGCCTCTTCAAAGAGCGTCTCCTTAGATCTGAAGAAACGCACGACGTATGCCTGACTGACACTTGCCTCACGCGCGATCGAGGTCGGTCGTGGCCGCAGCGTAGCCGACCCGAGCGAACACGCGCACTGCAGCTTCTAGCATGAGCGCCTTGCGCTCATTCGCGAGCATACGCGTCGCAACCATGTCTCATCCTCTCAGTGCCACTGTTACGCTACAGTCTATCCGCGAGCGTAAGCACGAACCTTTTTCGACGAGATGCGGCGCGGTATGAGGGAGTATCCACGTCCTGCTCGATCCGGCCGAGCATTAGAGTTTTAGTGAGTCGAATCCCAGCGAATCCCAGAATCATCTGCTTCCACCGCGAAATCGGACCTCCGAAGAGCCGGTAAATGAACGATGGCGCACGTGACGTGACGATTAGCGCTGCGGTCTTACCTTCCAGCAGTCCCTGGCTCTTAGCACCGATGTAACGGTACGCAAATCCGGGAGTGAGAGTGCGATCAAGGAAAACCTTTAAAATTGCGGGCTCAGCTGACCACCAGATCGGGAAACTGAACACGAGATGATCCGCCCAAAGCGATGTCCTCTTGGTATCGCATAGGGTGCGCTTTTCATCTTCCATATGCTGGCGATATCCGTAGCGCAGAACAGGATCAAAATCCTCCGTCGCCAGATCGATCATACGCACGTCATGCCCAGCAACGCGCGCCTCATCGGCGTATGCGGAAGCAAGTTGATGAGAGTAGCTCTCAGCGTCTGGACTGCCCTGAATAACGAGAATCTTCATCATTTTCCTCTTGTTGTAATCGGTTGATTACTACCATAGTGGTGGGCCTGTTCCGATGCAACATTAGGGGGTATAGACGGATTAAACGAGTATCTATGACGACAAAGATCGCGACGCGCTCTCCCCCACAGGACGCTCGCCAATCTCCTGCTGAAGGCGCAGGAGATAGCCGTCGGGATCCTGGACCAAGAACTGACGGACACCGATCTCAATATCACCTGCTCGATACCACTTCTCTTCAGGCTCAACAAAGATTGGCCACCCTGCGCTCATGATGCGCTGCAACGCAGGATCTAGGTTCTCGACTTGTACCTCAAAGTTGATCCCGCGACCAAGTGGTGGCTCAAGTGCGCCGGTCGCCCACGTCCTCCCCTGGTTAATCTGGTCGAGCATCAGGTGCGCATTACCCAAGACGAGGTATCCAAACCCCTCTTCGAGCCTCTCATAGCGGAGGGAAAAACCGATCAGATCACACCAGAAATGCCGGGAGGCCTCGTAGTCGGTGACGGAAAGTTCAGGAACAAGCCCGGGTTCACAGGTCATTTCTGCACTCTATCAGGCAGCTCGGATACACAAAGTTGAACTCGGTCACGACTGTCGGACAATTTCAATTCCCACGGTTTGCAAGGCGGTTAGGAAGCCCCCGTTTACGCGCCCGCTTCAAATCCTTCTTGAACTGACTAGTCATCACAAGGGCCCGTCACCCTTGTTGAGACTCACTCATCATCGACATCAGCGAACGCCTGCGATGCCGACACATAGCGACTAGCAGCGATACGTCCCGCAGCAATCTCGCGGGCTTCACGCATCGCAGCTTCAGTTTCGGCATTGAAACGAGGCTGGCGCAGTTCGAAGGGCAAACCACCTTCCATGATCGACTTGTGCAGAAACACGTTTACGGCGTCAGTGAGGTTCATCCCAAACTGTGCATACACCCGTTCAGCCTCTTCTTTCACGCTTGGGTCCACACGCATGTTGAGTGTTGCAGTCTTCATGACTCAGCCCCTTCGACAAATAGATGTACAGCATCAATCTTACAACGTCAGCACAACGCATGACACATGATGCGGTTTGTCATTACAAGAGATCTGCACGATTAGACAATCGTGCAATTTTAATTCCAAATAACGTTATTCGAAGATCGTTAAGAGGAAGCAGAGCACAAACCCGGAAAGTTACGCTTGCGCTGCAAGATCGACGACCTCGGCACCAACAATTTCTGCTAGGTCAAGCGGACTCAGCTCCACCTCACTCCCCTGCGACCTCCCGACACCAGCATCGTTTCGCGAGTCCAAACGCGAGGAATCAATGAAAGATTCGATGTTTTGTCGTTTGCCCCAAAGGACTAATCCCACCGACGACATAGCCCGTACGGCGCTGCGCAACGGCGGGGTCAGCCATAGCCGCGTTCTTCGCTCCGGCGGCTTTGGCAATGAGCTTCATCGACAGGTGCGCAAGCGCGGGAACACACCACAACGAACTCCCCCGTCGGCTCAAGCTTGACCATCAAGGTCTTGAAAACGCAATCGCTGGGATCAATCCCCAATTTCTCAACGGTTTTCCTCACCGTAGGCACGCGCGGAAGGATCATGCTCGTACTCGTGAACAACGAAAAGGAACCCCGGCCTCGTTCAATTCCTCAATTGCGTGAGTGGGGCCTGAAGCGTGATCTTTGGAGTGTTTACGAGCCATACCCCCAGTGTAAGTCCCAAGGAGACAGTCTTTTGGTTTCAGAAAAAAATGAAAAGCGGCCGGGCTGATGGGAAATCAGCCCGGCCCTGATTCACCACAAACAGCGGAGCGGCACTTTGAACGAAGGTCGCCTGCGGATCATCGATCACCATCTTGCCGAAGGGAAGCAGGGTGATCGGGATGAGCTTTCAGATTGGCAATCGCCAAGGGAATACCGATGATGGTGATGGCCTGGAAGAAAGCCGTGATGACATGTCCGATTGCCAGCCAGATACCAGCAATGAAAAAAACCAGATCAGATTCATCAGCGCCGAACCAGCACCCAGCTCCAGGCATCAGGGACAACTCGTTTACCGAAGGGCCAGATAATGTAGCTCGCGATTCGGAATGATGCAATACCTGCCGGGATTGTCACGATGAAAATACACGCGAGCAATCCGAAAAAGATGTAGTCCAAGAACAGTACGAAACCGCCGAAAACTAGCCAAATAATATTGAGCCAGAAGCGCATTTCATTCCTTCCATCAAGTTGTACTGCATCAAGTCTCGCACAGCCATCCCTCAATTCACGCTCGCTTTTTCCCCTGATTCTCCCCTGATTTCCCCCTGAGTCGTGTGGCTACACTGAGTGCCATGACTATTCCTTCAGCGATTGCCGAGGCCATTGACCGCATCGACCGCGCACGCCAGGCCGCCGGTCGCAGCGATCGCGTGGCCTTAGAACTCGCGGTAAAAACTCGCACCCCCGAGGAATGCCGCGAGGCAGCCCAAGCCTTGAGCGATCTGGGACAGCCGATCCTCTTGGGGGCATAACCGCGTCCAGGAAGCCACGGCAACAGTTGAAGCAATTAGACGGGTACCGGGAGCACAGATCCACTTAATCGGTCCCGCTCCAATCGAACAAGATCAATCAAGCCTTGGCCTGCGTCGACGCAATTGAATCGATTGATTCTGCCCTACTCGTCCAGAAAATTGATTCACGCCTGAGCCGTGAACTCCCCGATCTTTATCGAAGTCAACGTCTCTGGCGAAGACACAAACACGGCTGCAGCCCCACCGATGTCCCTGCTCTTATCGAGGCCGTCTCCTCCTCGGCGCACCTGAGCCTCGCAGGCTTCATGACCGTCGGTCTCAACTCCTCTGCCGAAACAGATGTGCGCCGCGGATACGCCCAGCTGCGCCAGCTACGCGACCGCAGCGCCGAAAAGCTAACCTCCCCACAGACGCCCTTGAGCTGTCGATGGGGATGAGTAATGACCTCGAATGGGGCGATTGCAGAAGGGGCAACAATCGTTCAGTGGGAACCGCAGTTTTTGGGGCCCGGCGCTTAGCCTCGCGGGAGATAGCGCCTTCCCAGCGATCAATCGATCCCAACGATCGCGCCGAGAAATACCAGCGCACCCGCACAAGATCGCGACGATATTGACGCACACCTGCTGGTAGCCCAAGACCGTCACATTGACGAAATCATAAAGGGTACTGGTGGACGAAGGCACCACGAACCAGCGTGTAGATGATCCACGCAATCGGAATAGCAGAGCCTTAGGACGACTCCACCGCTGACTCCTCCGCGCGGTCCCGCACGCCAATGCAACGACGATCATCAGAGTGGAACAACGACGTGCTGGAGCGGGTTTGTCAGGACAGACCAGCCGCTCAAAACCTCAGTTGGACGGATCAGAAGTGATAAACAATGGCCGTCACTGTGATCATCATGAGCGCACATAAATGCAACGCGCGTCCCCACGAGCCAATCTCACTGCCTCGAAGTGCGATGAGCGTTGCGACAATGGCAACCAGAATATTCGACCACTCCGTGAAGTAAGACAGGGCATTCAATCATTCTCTGGCCGAACCCGGCCCAGCCAAAGGAGCTCCACCGAACATCCCAGGCCGGGCCACGGCCTCGCGAGAATACCCGTCGATAGCGGTAATGACCAAGGTGAGGACGACACCAAGCCACGCGGCGATTGCCACAAGCGCATAGCCCCAACGGCCAGCGGTCGCCAGAGTCATCTGCTTTCCTCTCACTGGTCCCTATGCCCAGTCAGGGAAGAATACGCACGCCGCCCTTATCGGCAGACGCGGCAAGCATTCCGTAGACCTTCAAGGCGTCGGAAACGTGACGCGAACGAGGCTTGGAAGGGCTTCACGGGGTGGCGCCCATCTCAGCGCGGCGACGCTCAAGTTCCTCATCGCTGACATTCACTCGAAGCAGACGCTTGTTGACGTCGATCTCGATCTCATCGCCCGGTGCGGACCAAACCGATCGCGCCGCCAGCAGCGGCCTCGGGAAGATGTGACCGATCGAGATACCGGAGGTGCCGCCGGAGAAACGACCATCGGTGATCAGCGCACTTCTTACCCAAGCCCAGTCCCTTTGAGGTACGAGGTCGGGTAGAGCATTTCCTGCATGCCCGGGCCACCCTTGGGGCCCTTCGTAGGTGATGACGACGACGTCGCCCTCTTGAACCTTCTTGCTCAGAATCGATTCAACGGCCTCTTCTTGAGACTCCACAACGAAATGCACGGCCGACGAAGTGGAAGAGCGACTCATCAATACCCGCGCTCTTAATAACTGCGCCGTTCTCCGCGATGTTGCCGTAGAGAACTGCCAGACCGCCATCCTTCGTGTATGCGTGCTCGACGTCGCGAATGCAGCCATTCTCGGAATCCGTTTCCAAGGACTCGAAGAGGTTCGCTGTTGAGAAAGCCTGGGTCGTGCGCACGCCACCAGGGCGCTGCAAAGGTAGCGATGCTTGGCCTCGTCAGTGGTGCTGCCACTGCGGATATCCCACGCCCCAGCCACTCCTCCAGGAAGGAGCATGGACGGAGTGCACATCACGGTTCAGCAGGCCCGCACGGTTAAGCTCGCCAAGCAGGGCGGGGATTCCACCAGCGCGGTGCACGTGCTCAATGTGGTACTTCGTCGAGTTCAGGGGCCACCTTGCAGAGGCAAGGGACGCGGCGCGAAATCGCATCGATATCGTCCAAGGTGAAATCAACCCCGGCCTCGTGAGCGATCGCAAGAATGTGAAGAACGGTGTTGGTGGAGCCGCCCATGGCAACGTCCAAGCTCATTGCGTTCTCGAAAGCGTGCTTGGTAGCGATCGAGCGCGGCAGAACCGAATCGTCATCGTTGTCGTAGTACGCGCGGCACATATCAACGATGCGGTGTCCTGCTTCAAGAAGAGCTTCTTGCGCTCAACCTGCGTAGCCAAAAGTCGTGCCGTTTACCGGGCAGCGCAGGGCCGATAGCCTCGTTCAAGCAGTTCATCGAGTTTCGCGGTGAACATGCCCGCGCAGGATCCACAGGTCGGGCAAGCGTTGGCCTCAACCTGGGCGAGCTGGGTGTCCGAAATCGAATCGTCCACAGCCATGACCATTGCGTCGATCAGGTCGAGACGATGCTCCACAACGCCTTCAATAGAGGCACCAGACTCCATCGGGCCACCGGAGACGAAGATCGTCAGGGATATTCAAGCGCATGGCGGCGATGAGCATACCGGGAGTGATCTTGTCGCAGTTCGAGATACACACCAAGGCGTCCGCGCGGTGAGCGTTGACCATGTACTCGACCGAGTCGGCAATCACCTCGCGTGAGGGCAGCGAGTAGAGCATGCCGTCGTGGCCCCATAGCAATGCCATCATCAACGGCGATGGTATTGAATTCCTTCGCGACGCCGCCCTGCCTCGCGGATTGCGCCGGCGACAAGCTCACCCATGTCCTTGAGGTGGACGTGGCCGGGAACAAACTGGGTGAAAGAGTTCGCGATCGCGATGATCGGCTTGCCGAAATCTCCGTCCTCCATACCGGTTGCGCGCCAGAGCGCACGTGCTCCGGCCATGTTGCGGCCTTGAGTTGATGTTGCTGAACGCAAGGGCTTACTCATCGTTTACTCCCCCAATGACATTTTTGTAACTGTTTCAACCCTAGTTCCGCACGGGGGCTAGTTCTCACCCAGATCAGGAAATGGACGAGGCCTTGCGTACACTTTTCGCCACGTGGCGCGGTTTTGCGGCGCTTACTGAAGCTTTGCGAGCTGTCCACTTTTTGACCGCCCACACGGTCAGAGCGATGCCAGCCAGAGCAAAAACGATAAGTTGGTATCGCGAAATCCATTCTTCGACAAGCGCCCAATTCGCGCCGAGCGCATATCCAGCACCGATAAGGATCGAATTCCACACCGCAGAACCAATTGCCGTGTACACGGTGAAGGGCAGCAGTTTCATTCGTTCAATACCGGCCGGAATCGAAATCAAAGAGCGCACGACGGGGACGATGCGCCCCAGGAGAACTGCAAGCGGGCCTCGGCGCACAAACCATGCTTCCGCGCGCTTGATGTCGGACTCCTTGACAAAAGGAATCTTCGCGGCCAGGGGTAGAAGCGCGCCCGGCCAAACCATGCCCCCAAGGCATACAGGGCCAGTGCACCAGCAACCGATCCGAGCGTCGCCCACACGATTGCGCTGATCAGCCCCATGCTTCCCGAGGCCGCAGCAAAAGCCCTGCGGAAGGCAGGATCACTTCGCTGGGGATGGGCGGGAAGAGGTTCTCCGCAGCAACAGCAATACCCACGCCGGGTGCACCAAGGGCGCCAACAAGTGAAACAACGGCTTGGACAATAGGGTTCAAGAAGATTACTCATGCCTGTAGCATCGCGGCGCAAGGCATGGAAGAGTTTTGCTCACCCTTTGTGTGGGCTGTGAAACCCGATCACGGGGCGGAGCACTGAACGAGCTCGCCCTCGCCCGCGATACGCAAGTGGTGTTCCGCGGCAGAGATGAAGACGGCCTCGCCTTGCCCCAGCGTGCACTCCCCGCTTCGGTCGACAAACTCAGGCGACCACGGGTGACAAGAGCGATGCGCGGACCCCTCGCCCGGGACACGCAAAGCGGTGAGTTCAGGGGTGCAGGTCGTCACGGTGAGTTCGAATTCCTGTGCGGGAGCGAGGAAGCGATCCGAGTGCGGGCTGGGGTGCTCGGGAGCGAGGCGAATCGGCGGGAGCGCCGAAAATTCAGCGATTTCCACCAATTGCGCGCTATCGACGTGCTTGTGGGTGAGGCCCGCGCGAATAACGTTATCCGAGGCCGCCATGACCTCAACGCCCAGTCCCTCGCTGGTAGGCATGGATTTGGCGCGGCGGAATGTAGGCCGCTTCGCCCTGCACGCAAAGACACAGGGATTCATGAGGAATGCCAGGATGATTCCCTGCGTCACCGCCGTGCGCGGCCTCGAGCTCACACCAGTTGGTCCGCGCGAAGCGAAGGCGATTCTCCCGCTTCGAGGCGGCTCCGGCAGGCGGCGACAAACTCTTCCACCAGCGGCGGCGTCACTGGTGAATCGATATCGAAGACCCACGAGGCCAAGGAACGCAAGCCCCCGCGAACCGTGGAGAGGTTCAGGCGACGGCGGAGCAATTCGGCCAGCTCCCCATCCAGCCCTTCGAGTCGCCGCGCCTTTCGAGGCACTCTAAAGCCAATGAGCGCGTCGAAATCGGTCAAGGCGTAGAGCATCTCGGGCTTGTGGTTCATGTCCCGGTAGGAGCGGTTCGGAGCCGTGCGCTCGATTCGAGGACTTCTTCGCGCAGGTAGCCTTCACGCGCGATTTCCTTGGTGGGATGAACCTGAAGAGAGTGTCTCATCGGGTGCGATGACCTTCATGAGGAAGGGCAGGTTGGTTCCGAAAGGCGTAGAGGATGCCCGAGCCAAGGGCTTTTTCGGATCCTGCGCGATGAGGGTCACCCAGGGTTCGCCCATCGTTGATGAGCGTTGGGACCGTCTGGGTGATTGCCAAACCAGAGCTCCGAAACAGGCCTGGGACTGGGGGTTTCACCCAGAATTCAGCGATTGCGCTCTGTGAGCCCCAATCGTCAAACTTGCGCCAGCCCTGCAGCTGTTCCATCTGGTCTCCTCAGCCTTTCCATGACACCGAGGTCCGTGCGTCGTTGGAGAACAACGAGTGGACGACGTTTTTTTCCGAAACGCTCGGTATGTGTGAAAAGTTTAGCGTGTCCGCTCTTCGCGTTCAGCGAGCGCGTAACGCTCCACCCGATTCGTAGAGTTCATCCCAGGTTCCGCTCTCCACAATGCGGCCCGAATCCATCACGATGATGCGGTCGACATCGCGAATGGTGTCCAGGCGGTGTGCGACGACGATCAGGGTCTTCTCACTGGTCCGCCTGCGAATCCCAGCCAGCACGCGTGCCTCGGTTTCGCGATCAACTGGGAGGTGGCCTCGTCAAGGATCATGATGGGGGTTTCGCGCAGGAGGGCGCGGGCAAGGGCCAGCCGCTGGCGTTGTCCGCCGGAGATGCGTTCGCCCATTTCGCCGACCTTGGTGTCGATTCCTTCGCTTTCTGCGGCGATCCACTCGCCGAGGTCAACCGCCTCGAGCGCGTCTTCAGTTCGGCATCGCTTGCGTCGGGGCGTGCAAGCAGAAGGTTCGCGCGAATTGAATCGTTGAAGACGTGCGCGCGCTGCGGGGCCAGGGTGACAACAGAACGAATGTGATCTTGGCTGTCCTCACGCAGGTCCACTCCCCCGATGCTGATCGAGACCGGGTCCGGATCCCACACGCGGGCGAGCAGAGCAGCAAGCGTCGACTTACCCGAGCCCGATGCGCCGACGATTGCAGTTGTTGAGCCGGCAGGAATAGTGACAGTTACGTCGTGGAGGACTTGGGGGCGATGGTTCTCGTATCCTTCTGAGTCATCTTGAAGGCCTGAAGCTATAGCGACCTGCGGGTAGGTAAAGTCCACGCCCGTAATCTGAAGATCGCCGCTGCCAGCGATGGGGCGAGGGCTTCCGGATCGGGAACCAGTGGTTCGCGATCTGTTACGGCGAAGATTCGCGCCGCCGAGGCGTAGGCCTGATCCAGATCCGCGGTGAGGTCCTCAACCGCCAAAACCGGTGCAAAAGAGGCCAGTGCAACGCCCAAGGACATGGTGACCTGCGCGATGCTCAGTTTGCCCGAGGGGTAAGCCGAGTAGGCGACAAGGAGTTGAGCGACAACAGCCAGGGGAAGCAGTGCTTGATTAAAGCCTCGTCGAACGGCAATCCAGAAAGAGGTCTTGTACTGAGCTTGGAAAATGTATTCTTCCAGCTCGTCAGCCATTTCCTTCATGCGATGTTCCTGCGCACCGAAAGCAATGACTTCGCGCACGCCTTGAACCGAGTCGGTGACGTGGTGCGACAGCCTGCCTCGTGTTGCGCGAAGTACTTGCGCAGCTTCGTCGGTGGTCTTGCCACCGAAGATCGGAACACAAATCCCTGCCAGAACAAGGAAAGGTGCCAGAACAAGAGCATTGAGCGGCGAGATCGCCACGCCCATCCACGACAGTCCCGATGGGAACGATTACCGCTGTTGCCAGGGGCACCAGGGTGTGAGCGAAGAAGACCTCGACGCGATCGACGTCTTTCGTGACTCGCGACAGAAGGTCACCGGTGTCTGCGCCCTCGGTCATTGCTGGAGCCTGAGGTTCAAGAGAGTCGAAGAAATAGTTGCGCAGGAGGGCCAAGGAGCGGAAAGCAACGTAGTGTCCCGCATATTGCTCGAGGTAGCGGAACAATGCCTTGAGTAGGGACATGATCACCAGCGCCCACACCACCCATGACAGGGTGACCGAGGCTGGATCCGAGGCATAGGAACCCAATGCCCATGTTCCCACCGCAAAGGCGCGATCCCTAAAACCAGCGCGACAATACGCGCAAGTAGAGAAAACAAGCGGGAAAAGGACGGGACGAGCGACGCGAATGAGGCGGCGTGAGAGGTCCATGCGCGTGAAGTTCTGGGGGTTCATCGAAGTTCCCCTTCCTTCAGTTCGACTTGGCGGTCTGCGTGGGCGATCGTTGCTCCTCGGTGAGAAATCGTGATGGTCGTGCGCCCGCGTGCAACGGTATCGATTGCCTCAGAATCTCGTCTCTCACTTTCCAGGTCGACGTGCGCAGTCGGCTCATCGAGAAGCAGGATCGGGGCATCTTTGATGAAACGCTCTGGCAAGTGCGACGCGCTGTGCTTCACCGCCCGAGAGAGCCAGTCCCTTGTCACCGACGCGCGTATCCAAGCCCTCGGGAAGGCGGGCCAGAAGATCGTCGAGGCCGACGGTGCGCAGTGCCGTGAGGATCTCCTCATCGCTCGCTGCAGGGGTTGGCAATCAGGATGTTTCGCGCGCAAAGTGTCAGAGAAAAGGTAGGTGGTTTGTTCGACGACAGCGATTTGCGAACGAACCCATTGCAGAGGGCACCTGGGAGATATCAACGCCATTGATGAAGATGGATCCCTCGCTGGGACGGTGGTGCGCCTGGATCAGGCTTGAAAGCGTTGACTTTCCAGCGCCCGAGGTGCCCGTGATCGCAATGTGCTCACCGGGGGCGATACGAAGGAAGCATTTCTCGCAGGATCGGGAGTGTCGGCCTCGTAAGCGAAGGAGACGCTGTCGATGCGCACTTCTCCGGGGATGGGAAGTGAAGTCGGGCAAGAACGCCATCTTCTGCCGGGTCGACGACCTCAGGGTTTCGCTGGTGAAGCGCTTGATTTCGCGGGTCGCAGCGATACCGCCCATGCCGATGTAGAAGAATTGGCCGATTCGATCCAGGGGTCGAGCATGATCGAGAGAGACAGGACAAGTGTGACGGCCTGACCGATTGTGAACCAACCATCGCTGAGACGCCAGTAGAGCAAGAGCTGTCGCGCCGGTGATCATTCCAAGCGAAAAGACACCGTCAACAACCAACAGGACCATCTGGTTTCCCGGCAAGGTAGCGCATGACTTTCCGGCGAACATTTTCTGCGGCCTGTGCAGGGTGCGGCCCACGCGCTTTCCAGCTCCGATGTAGGGACAGCGTTGAAAGCCCCTGGATCGCGTCTGGTTCTTGAGCAGCAAGCGCGCGAGAGGACGCACGATAGCAGGTGGAAACCGGGCGAAATGCCCTTTGGAAAGCACCGACAGTAAGGGGAACAACGGGAATGGAGATTGCCAGGACCGCGGCCGATACCCAGTCGAAAGTAAATACGACTGCAACGACCATGATCGGCGTGATCAGCGAGGCCAGCATGGGTGCAATGAAGGTGCCTCGATAATTGGAGCTGCGCTCAACACCATCGGTCGCAGTGTTGACGATGCGACCCGAACGTTCCTTCGTGCGCTCGCTGACACCCAAGCGGAAAACCTGGGCGACCATGGCGTGACGTAGACGTGGTTCTTCTGCGCGCAGGCGTGTACCTCCCGAGAAGGAGGCGCTAAACGCCATCATTCCTGCTGCTAAGGCTAAGAGTGAAAGGTATCCCAGTGACGGGAGACTGATATTGCCGCTGATGAGAGCATCAATGACTAAACCGAGCTCGATGTAGAGAATGATCAGGAACATCGCAGGCAGCAGATTTTTGATGATCTCGATGACGTTCGCCATCCGCTGTTTCGGGAAAGGCTGCGGTAGTGCGCTTGGCGAGGCGTTGAGCTCCGGTCCCATCGATTCGCTCTCCTCATTCGGCTATATGACGTCATTCATTATGACGCTACTTAGGACTACCTTAGCTTCTTAATGACAGAAAGTCATATAGAAGGTTGGAGCAATTAAAGAGGGTGCAGAAAGGGGCGTTCGGATTACTCCGAACGCCCCTTTATTAAGGTTTACAACGCAAACTCGCGGGCACGCCCACGCTTAAGTGCACAGGAAGGCGGCCACGGCCTCGTCAATCGGGTCAGGCCAGACGGTACATCCAGCCAAAGGGATCTTCCGCGCGGCCCATCTGGATGTCCGTGATGTCCTTCCAGATCTGGTGGGTGACGGGACCCGCGGGCAGCTCGACGTCGAAATCGTCCGAGGCGAGGCGAGCAATCGGGGTCACGACTGCAGCGGTACCACAGGCGAAGATCTCAGCGACCGAGCCATTCTTAATGCCCTCAACCAGGTCGGCAAGAGCAATGGATTCCTCGGTTACCGGCACACCACGCGAACGCAGCAGTCGGCAGATCGCGCTACGGGTGCCACCCTCGAGGATCACGCCGGTGAGCTTGGGGGTACGCACGCTTCCATCGGCCATGACCACGAACATGTTCATGCCGCCGAGCTCTTCGAGGTACTTGTGCTCGTAGGTATCCAGGTAGCAGACCTGCTTGAAACCGCGCTCTGCGGCCAGGTTCTGCGGGAGCAGCGAGGCCGCGTAGTTACCGCCAGCCTTTGCCGAACCGGTTCCACCGGGGCCAGCGCGGTGGTAGTGCTTCTCAACCCAAATGGAGACACCGGTCTGAGTGCCCGACTTGAAGTAGGGGCCAACCGGGGAGCCGATGACGTAGAAGTCAACCTGGTGAGCGGAGCGCACTCCAAGGAAAGGCTCGGAAGCAAAAGTGAAGGGACGCAGGTAGAGAGAGGATCCTTCAGCACCCGGAACCCACTTTTCGTCCGCACGCACGTAGTTGACGAGCGCACCCACGAAGTCCTCGCGGTCCAGCTGAGGCATGGCCAGACGCCAATTCGAGTGGTTCATGCGCGCGGCGTTGAAGCCGGGACGGAATGTCCAAATGCTGCCGTCGGAGTGACGGTAGGCCTTGATACCTTCGAAAGCGGACTGTCCGTAGTGAAGGACAGCGGCCGCGGGAGACAGGTCAAGAGGACCGAAGGGAATGACCTCACGCTGGCCCCATCCGGTTTCAGGCGTCCAGCGCATGTGTGCCATGTGATCGGTGAAAACTGTTCCGAAGTTCAGTTCCTCCATGGCCTTTTTCGTAATCCGCCTGCGGAGTCGGATTCGGGTTCTGGGTCAGCGGGAAACGACCAGCCAGTTCATCTGCCGAAGGCGAGGCTCCTCCCCAATCGCTCCAATTCGGTGGGAGTGTGCTGCGTTTCTGTCATCGTGTCCTCCTCAAAAGCTGAAGTAGCTTCAGAATATTCCCCTTGCGGGGGTCAAGCATGGGGTGGTCCGCCATCTGACCCGTTGGGGTGGGGTGAGCGGCGCCTTTCGGGGCGGGGACTCACTGGGGCGGGCACCTTCTGGTTCCCACTCCCTGGGCGCGACTGCCTTCTGGTTCGCGTTCCCCCAGGGGCGCCGCACTTTCGGGGCGCGACTGCCTTCCGGTGTCCACTCCCCCGGCCGTGGCCTCGTCAGCGGCGAATCAGCGCGACCAAGTCATTGCCGATCTGTTCGGTCGTGCGGACCAAGGGATCGCCAGCCGCATTGGCAGCCGCACGGTTGCGCATGTCTTCTTCAATCGCGTCCATGATCGCGCGCGACTGATCTCCATAACCAAGGTGATTGAGCATGAGCGCAACAGAGGCGATCGTTGCTGTCGGGTCCGCCTTGCCCTGACCAGCAATGTCGGGCGCGGAGCCATGAACGGGCTCGAACATCGAGGGGTGTGCACCTTCGGGGTTGATATTTCCCGAGGCCGAAAGGCCAACGCCGCCAGTGACGGCTCCCGCCTCATCGGTCAAGATGTCACCAAAGAGATTGTCAGTAACGATGACATCAAAACGACCCGGATCGGTCACCATGTAAATCGTTGCGGCATCAATGTGGCAGTAGTCGACGCGGACCTGCGGGTATTCGCGGCCCACTTCCTCGACGATGCGGCTCCACAGGACACCAGCGAAGACCAAAACATTGTGCTTGTGGACCAGGGTGAGGTGGTGAGCCGGACGGGCTGCTGCCTGTTCGAATGCGTAGCGCACCAGGCGCTCCACGCCAAAGGCCGTGTTGACGGAGATCTCCTGTGCGACCTCGTGAATCGTGCCCTTACGCAGGGTTCCACCGTTTCCGGCGTACAGGCTTTCGGTGCCCTCGCGCACAACGATGAAATCAATATCGCCGGGGTTGGCCAGCGGGGTCGGGACGCCCGGGTAGTAGTGCGAGGGGCGCAGATTCACGTAATGGTCCAGAGAGAAGCGGAGCTTAAGGAGCAGGCCGCGCTCAAGAACACCTGAGGGAACCGAAGGATCGCCGATCGCACCTAAGAGGATGGCATCGTGCTGGTCGATGACCTCGAGGTCGGTATCGGTGAGGATCTCGCCGGTGCGGTGGTAGCGGCGCGCGCCAAGATCGAATTCTGTGTACTGCAGTGTGACATCAGAGGGAATGACAGCTTCCAGAGCTTTGATGCCTTCGGGGACGATTTCCTGCCCGATGCCGTCACCGGGGATTACTGCGAGTTTCAGATTTGTCATGCTGCCATTGTTGCGCGGGGGCGACAGGTCGGCAGAAGGTGTCCATATTTCGGGGTGCGGGGGCGGCCTCAGGGCCAAGCCCGGCGGCGGGCGGCCGCAGCGCCAGTGCGAACGACGGCCTCGTGCGCAAACCCCCGGGCCAAACCCAGCCACGGCCTCGTGCCTCAAACCAAGATCCCGCAGGCATTGCCACCACTTGGCGGCATCGACACCACTTGGCGGCATCGCGTACCCCAAAAACCGCGATTCCCGTCCTCCAAACGGTGCCAATCACGCCTACCAGTGTCAATCCGATCGGACGACACTGGATTTCGCTGTGAAAACCCGGTGCGAACCGCGAAAAAGCACTCAACCGTCCTGACACCACCCGAAAGTCCCGCTTCGCACGCAACGAACTCATCCACAACGCAGGATTTCAACGATTCATCCACAGGTCTCGCTGAAAAACACAAAACCCTCTCCCCTGCGCCCAAACTGTCACTATGACTATGCAACTACCGCACGTGACCCTGAGCTATCGCGGGAGTTCCTCCACCAGCTCCTCTCTCAAGGGACAATTCCGCCTGTACCGCGGCGCTTACGTCCAGTTGCCTTTCGATCCGAGCAGCGCAAAACCGTGGGATATCTGGAAGTCAATTGCACTGGCACGCATTATTGCGTCAGTCCAGCAAGGAGATCCGACGCCGCTTGTCGTCGGCACTTCTGCTCTTCTTCTGCACGATGCCCCGGGGTGGATCGCGAACCCGAACGTCGAGTTATATCAGCCGAAACGCCGGACAAGTCAGCACATTCCTCCGTGCAGATGCGCGGCAAAGCCCTGTGCCCGCGGTTCGGCGAGTCTATCGACGCGGCCCGCCGATCACCTCGGAACGCGCGCGAGTTTCAGGGATACTGACCGAGCACCCCTACGACGCCCTGATCCGCTGCGCGATGCACGATGACGCGCTGCAAGCCTTCGCGCTGGGATGCAGAGTCCTCCACAAGTGGTCTGGGTTTAGTAACTTTTCGCAAGATGTGTGCCGAGGCCGCGCGGAAGACATACGGACAGAGATCCTTTCGCGTTTAGAGCGTGCGAAGGGACGCCGCGGCTTTGCCCGCGCGCGACGGATCCTGAGCGCGATCGACCCTGGGTGTAGCAACCCTGCCGAGGCCGCGCTTGCGTGGATGGTTCGCGCGCTATGTCCCTACGACTTTTCGACGCAGTATGAGTTTTCTGCAGGTGGACGACCTCTCTTTGCTGATATCGCAATTACGCGGCTCAAACTCATCATCGAGTTCGATGGGATCGAGAAACTGGGGGCAACACAGGGGGAATTCGACCGCGCGAAACGCTCGTGGGTTCAACGCGAACAGGCGCTACAAGACCTGGGCTGGCGTTTCCTCCGAGTAAACTGGCTGGATTTCAATAACTGGGATGTACTTCGCGGTCGGATTAGCTCTGCGATCGGGGTAGCCTCGAAGCCTATTCCCGCTAGTTACGCGCTGTTGTGGGAGCCTCCAAGCGAGCGGTGTGACGGGGCGAATCGGCGTTTCTACACGAGGAATCCGGAAGGCAGCGCCAATTCACTCGACAGTTGGGCGGTCTACTCCGATGAGAGTTCCTGGACGAACAGCGAGATAGAGAGCGACCCTGGGCGACGCCTGCTCAATCCGGAGAATGGTGGTAACGACTGCGGCTCCCACGAATGCACTCTGACCTCCAAGTTTGTCCCAAATACGGCCGGGCAGCGCCTCTTGACCACCAAGAATCTACACGCGTAGAATCGTGACCATCGTCACCGGATACACCGCCCGGAACGCTCACCTACCAATCCGCGCTGCGAGGAGGCAGCTAATGGCACAATCGAATGAGGAACTTCAGGCATCGGACCTGAATTTCCAGACCCCTGAGGGCCGCAAGAGCTTCTGGCTCAACATCGTTTCAGTCTGGCTGGGCACGACAATGGAATACGTCGACTTCGCCCTGTACGGACTCGCCGCCGGCCTCGTTTCGGCGATGTCTTCTTCCCAGAGCAGACCCCGATCATCGCACTACTTTCATCCTTCGCAACCTACGCCGTCGGCTTCCTCGCTCGCCCGCTGGGCGCCATCATCTTGGGCCGCGTCGGCGACCTCCACGGCCGCAAGGTCATCATGGTCATCACCGTCGGACTCATGGGCATTTCGACCACTGCTCTGGGCCTGCTCCCCACATACCGCCAAGTCGGCTGGCTTGCTCCTGCATTGCTCGTATTCCTCCGCCTCTGCCAGGGATTCGGCGCAGGTGCCGAACTCTCCGGTGGCGCAGTCATGCTCGCCGAGTTCTCCCCCGTCAAGCACCGAGGCGTGGTCGCCTCGCTCATCGGCGTCGGCTCCAACACGGGCACACTCCTCGCTTCCTCAGTCTGGCTGCTGGTCTTGACCATGCCGAAGGAACAGCTCATGACGTGGGGCTGGCGAATCCCCTTCTTGATCTCAATCTTCATCGCTTTCTTCGCAATCTTCCTGCGCCGCTCGATGCAGGAAAGCCCCGTGTTCACCGCATTCAAGCTGCGCAAGCAGCGCGAACAGGAGTCGGTCGTTGAAGCCGGCCTTGACGCCCACGAAGGCGGCTGGCGCGCATTCTTCGTCATGCTCGGCCTGCGTATCGGCGAAAACGGCCCCTCCTACATCGCGCAGTCCTTCCTCGTGGGCTACGTCGTCAAGGCTCTGGCCATGGAGAAAGCCGTTCCGACGACCGCTGTTCTGGTCGCCTCGTTCCTCGGTTTTGCAATCATCCCCTTCTCCGGATGGCTCTCGGATCGTTTCGGCCGCCGCATCACCTACCGAGTCTTCTGTGCGCTTCTGGTTCTCTACGCATTCCCGGCCTTCGCTCTTCTGCAATCTAAAGACCCGTGGATTGTCGGTTGCGTTATTGTTGTCGGAATGGGACTGGGGTCGCTGGGCATCTTCGGCGTGCAAGCGGCCTACGGCGTCGAGCTTTTCGGCGTTCAGCACCGTTACTCACGAATGGCTGTTGCCAAGGAACTCGGGTCGATCCTCTCGGGCGGCACTGCTCCCATGGTCGCCTCGGCGCTCCTTGCAACCTTCAATTCGTGGATCCCGCTGGCAACCTACTTTGCGGTTACGGCCTTCATTGGCTTTGCGACCACTTTCGTTGCTCCCGAGACCCGCGGCCGCGACCTCACTCTCCTTGAGGACGCGATCTAATACCTCCCAAAGGAGCGAATAGACATGGCGAAGCAGCCCACCCGCGACGACGTCGCTCGACTTGCCGGCACCTCAACTGCCGTAGTCAGTTACGTCGTCAACGGTGGGCCTCGCAATGTCCGCCCCGAGACTCGAAAACGCGTCCTCGAGGCGATCGAGCAATTGGGGTATCGCCCCAACGCCTCGGCTCAGTCTCTTTCACGAGGCCGCAGCGACCTTTTTGCGCTCCTCGTCCCCGACCTCGCGAACCCCTACCTCGCCGAGCTTGCCCAACGCCTCGAAGAAGAATTCTTCCGCAGGGACATGGTTTTGGTTGTCGGGGATTCTCATGATGACCAGGACCGCGAGTCCACGATTCTCGAGGCCTTCCGTCGCCAGCAGATCGCGGGACTTGCCTGGTACGGCGTCACCCAACCGCTCCCTCTGGATCTTCTTGAGGACGCCTCATTCCCGGTCGTTTTGCTCAACGAACCCGACGGGCACCGCATGGGAAACCACCCAAGGATCACCCGCCTCGTCGCTGATGAACAGGAGGCTGCGCGCGTGGCGACCGAGCACCTCCTGCAGCATGGGAGGACTCGTGTGGCAATGGTTGCTGGTCCTAAGGGGCGTCACAATGCCCGCGAGCGCATCCGCGGGTGGCGTTTGGCTTTGCGCGAGGCCGGGCTCGAAGAGGGGGCGGTCATTCACGGGCCCTTTACTCGCGTCGGTGGCGTTCAGGCTGCTCAGGCCTTGATCGATTCAGGTGCCGACGCTGTGGTTGTTTCGAACGAATTACAGGCTACTGGTTTGTTGCGAGAACTCCATCGCGCGGGGGTCGCCGTGCCTGAAGATATCGCGGTTGTTGTCCTCAATGGAACAGCATTGTCTGAATTTTTGTGGCCGCCAGTGACCAGCGTGGACGTTCCCGTGAGCTCGCAGGCCGAGGCGATCGCTGATTTTGTCACGGGAACGGATCGCGCGCGCGACCTGAGCGTGACTTCCCGTTTAACGAAGCGGGCAAGCTGCGGGTGCTCGTATTCTTCGAAGGAATGATGATGTCTCTTCCGATCATTGTCGACTGCGATCCTGGAAATGGAATTCCGGGCGCAAATGTTGATGACGCACTAGCTCTTCTGTATGCCCTGCGCCATCCTGAGTTGGATTGCCGGGCCGTGTGGACGGTTTTCGGGAACACGCCTTCCGATACAGGCGCGAAGTGCGCTCACGAGATCGTTGATTGTGCGGCGGTTACCGGCCAGGCTCCCCCGCATATTCAGCAGGGGTTCGACCCATCCTTTGCTGGCGAGCACGCAACGTTGGGATCGCCAGCGCGAGGAGTACGCCTCGAGCCCAGAGGGAGTAAGCGCGTGGGGAGACGAGCGCCTCGTCCCCGTTGCGGGTGATGGGAATTCTTCCATTGACGAGGCCGTGGCTGAGAAGTTGTTCCGCGATGTTACGGACGCTGCATCGGTCGCTGCGGCAACATCGGTGGACCAGAAGGTAACGATTGTTGCGATCGGCCCGCTGACAAATATCGCACGCTTGTTGACTGCGCATCCTGAGTGCCGCGAGCTTATTGAGCAGATTGTGTTGATGGGCGGATGCTTTGGTTTCGGCGATCTCGTGGATACGAATTTTGCTGTCGACCCCGAGGCTGCACAGATTGTTTTCACTAGTGCGATCCCGCTAACTGTTGTTCCTTTGGATACGACTCGGACAACTCACATGTCTCAGGAGCGCTGGGAGCGCATATTGAAAGCTTGTGCGGACAGGGATTTGACCGAGGCGCTTCGACAGTGGATTAATCCGTGGCTCGCTTTTTCTCAGCAGACCCGCCCGGTTGATGGCATGTGGGTCCACGACTTGGTGGCCCTGTTTGCGCTGACGAATCCTGAGTTGGTCACGACGGAGGATGCGCATTGTGCGGTTAACGAGGCGGGGAAGCTGATGCGTTGTTCAAATGGGCGCCTGGTTAGGATTGTGACCGCTGTGGATAACGAGGGTTTGCTGGGAGCTTTGGAGCGAGTGATCGCTGGCCGGAACTAGGTTTTTGTTTGACCGGCGCCAAGCTGCCCGCAGATGAGGGTGCTTCACAGTAAAGTGAAGCATGCTTAACGATGCGGTTGCACAGAAATTACGCGCGTTCTCTGAGGAGCGCGATTGGGACCAGTTCCACACGCCCGAAAACTTGGCGAAGTCAATTTCTATCGAGGCCGCTGAGCTCTTGGAGTGCTTCCAGTGGTCCTCCGATGGGGATCCTCAGGCAGTCAAGGAAGAGCTCGCCGATGTCCTCACCTACTGTTACTTCCTCGCGATGAAGGTCGGCCTTGAACCCGATCAGATCGTGTTGGAAAAGCTTGCCATCACCGCGCAGAAGTACCCGGTTGAAAAGTCGCGTGGGAGCAGCGTGAAGTATGACCAGCTGGATTGATCCGTCTGATAACGGCGATTGACACCCGCACAAATCCGCGCAATACCAACGCCAAATAGACGAAAAACAACACGCAAAAATTACATCTACGTCATTCAGATGCATTAATCTGAGAATACGCAGCACGCCTTCGGGGAAATCCCCAAGAACGCGGCCGGTGATCAGCGATGTTCACCCGGCACCCATCCGCCACACAGAAGGGCATCTCCATGCACAGTGATCCCAACGCAGACCAACTTGCATTTGAAGTTGATGGCGCCCCAACGCCAAACGACAACTCTGCCCCTTCTACGTCTGCGGTCACTGAGCCTTCCACTCCCCCCGTCTTCTTCAGCCAGCGCACTGGACACGCTGCTGAACGACATCGCGGAGATCGTCGAAGTCATCGAGTCTGTGAAGGGAGATAACGATGCCAAAGCTCACTGAAGAGGACGTCAAACTCAGGTTCATTACACCTGCGATCACCGAGACGGCTGGTTGGCGTAAAGATCAACTTCGTATGGAGCTTGTCATCGCTCCTGGCCAGGTCATCGTTCAAGGTACCAAGACCAAACGGGGCGAGATCAGCAAAGCGGATTACGTGCTGCTTGGTTCGGAGTCGCGTAAGCCGCTTGCGGTTGTTGAAGCCAAGGACATGGAGCACACTGTTCGTGCAGGTCTGCAGCAGGCACTAGGTTATGCCGCGAAGCTTGACGCCCCGTTCGCCTACTCGTCAAACGGCAAGGGCTTCATCGAGCACGACTTCTTCACCGGCGTTGAGCGAGAGATCGGCTTGGATGAGTTCCCTACCGAGGATGAGCTGTGGCAACGCTATCTGGTTGGCAAAGGACTTGACGCTCAGGGTGCGGCACTGATTGCTGAGCCATACCATGTTGCCCCATTCAAACCGCAAGAAGCTCGCTATTACCAGCAGGTAGCGGTAGACCGCACGCTGGAAGCAATCGCACACGGCGACCGCCGTCTACTCCTGGTGATGGCCACCGGCACCGGCAAGACATTCACGGCCTTTCAGATTATTTGGCGGCTCCTCAAAGCTGGAACAGTGAAACGGGTACTGTACCTTGCCGACCGCAACGTGCTGATCGATCAGACCATCACCGGCGACTTCAAGCCACTCTCTGGCCGCATCACCAAGGTCAAAAGCAAGCACTTGGATTCCTCTTACGAGGTTTATATGAGCCTGTATCAACAGCTCGCTGGTGAGGAGGGTGAAGAACCATTCCGGCAGTTCAAACCAGAGTTCTTTGACCTCGTCATCATTGACGAGTGTCACCGTGGATCAGCACGCGAAGAATCGCTGTGGCGACGTGTCCTCGACTATTTCTCTAGCGCCATCCACATTGGTATGACGGCAACACCGAAAGAAACCAAGGAAGTGTCGAACATCGACTACTTTGGTGAGCCTGTCTACACCTACAGTTTGAAACAGGGAATCGAGGATGGCTTCCTCGCTCCGTATAAGGTGATCCGTGTTGGCTTGGACGTCGACTTAGAGAACTGGCGACCGTTCGAGGGCAAGTCGACGTTGATGGCAACGAAGTTGAGGATCGCGAGTACAATGTCAAGGATTACGACCGTAACCTCATCATTGATGAGCGCACCCAGATGGTCGCCAAGTACGTGACGTCCTGGCTGGAGAAGTACGGCACTGATTCGAAGACCATCGTCTTCTGCGTCGATATTGAGCATGCTGAACGAATGCGCCAAGCCCTAGCGAACGAGAACCTTGAACGGATCATCGAGGACTACCGGTACGTCATGAAGATCACCGGAGATGATAAAGAAGGCAAGGGTCAGCTCGATAACTTCGCTGACGTCAACGAGCAGTACCCGACACTGGTGACCACATCGAAACTGCTCACCACAGGCGTCAACGTCAAAACGATCAAGCTCATCGTCTTGGGAGTCCAACATTGGGTCGATGACGGAGTTCAAACAGATCGTCGGACGCGGCACCCGGCTCGATCCTGAGCATGGCAAAGAGTTCTTCACGATCATGGACTTCCGTGGATCGACCCGACTCTTCGCCGACCCGGATTTCGACGGTAACCCAGCAGGCAGCATAGACATGCCTTTGCCCGAGCCTGGAGATGACGGCGAGATCCCCGAACCCGAATGGCCAGAAGACGACGAAACCGTGGAAGACCCCGGGTCTGAAGATGACATCGAGGACTTCGGCCCAGATGATGTGATCATCTGTGATCCGCCTTGGATCGACGACCCAGCCCCTGAAAAAGCAACGCAAGGTGCGAGTTCGCGGTGTCGAAGTCAAACTGCTCAACGAGCGCGTCCAGTACGTCGATCCCGTCACCGGCAAGCTCATGACCGAATCGATCCGCGACTTCTCGAAGCGGTCATTGCTGAACACGTACTCCAGCCTCGACTCATTCCTTACCGCTTGGTCGCAGGCCGAGCGAAAGGACGAACTCATCGGCCAGCTCAGCAGCCGTGGCGTCTTCCTTGAGGCGATACGCGAAGAAGCTGACGGTAGGTTCCTCGACGTTGACGATTTCGACCTGATCCTCCACGTTGCCTTCGACAAGCCTCCACTGACCAAACAGGAGCGTATCGATCACGTCAAGAAGCGCGGTTACCTCCACAAATACTCAGACACGTGCCGCGAAGTGTTGGAAGCGCTCTTGGATAAGTACGCAGATATCGGTATATCTGAAATCGAAACAACCAGAATCCTCAGCGTTGACCCATTCACCCAGTACGGGTCACCGCAGAAGATTGCCCGCTTCTTCGGAGGACGCGATGCCTACCTCCAGGCCATTCGTGAACTCGAAGACGCCCTCTACGAAGCTGCATAAGGAGCACAAGTAGCTAATGAGCCTGAACTCGTTCATCTCAACCTCCCGCAAGATCATGCGCGGAGACGCCGGGGTCGACGGCGACGCCCAACGCATCGCCCAACTCACCTGGCTGTTGTTCCTCAAGGTCTACGACGCGAAAGAAGCCGACTGGGAGTTCCACAACCCCGCCTACCAGTCGATCATCCCCAAACATCTCCGCTGGCGATCTTGGGCGCCCGACCGAAAAGACGGACGCTCCAAGACCGGTGAGGAACTGCTGACGTTCCTCAACACTGAACTCTTCCCAGTCCTCAAATCGCTGCCGATCACCGCATCGACGCCGCTTAGTCAATCCGTGGTTCGGGCAGTGTTCGAGGATTCGAACCAGTACATGAAGGACGGCATTCTCATCCGTCAACTCGTTAACCTGATCGACGAGATTGACTTCGAGGACTATACAGATCGGCATGCTTTCGGCGAGATCTACGAGACCTTGCTGAAAGAACTCCAAAGCGCGGGCAGCTCAGGTGAGTACTACACGCCGCGCGCGGTCACCGACTTCATGATCGAAATGATCAACCCCAGGCTCGGAGAGACCGTCGCGGACTTCGCAGCCGGAACAGCCGGGTTCTCACCTCAACGCTCAAACACCTCGACGAACAGGTCGAAAGCGTCGAAGACCGCGAGGCATATCGCTCCAGCGTTTACGGCATTGAGAAGAAGCCAATGCCGTACCTACTTGGCGTGACCAACCTACTGTTACACGACGTCGACCAGCCCCAGTTCATTCACGGCAACTCACTCGAACGCAACGTGCGCGACTTCAAAGAGCGAGAAGTTCGACGTCATCACTATGAACCCGCCCTACGGCGGCACCGAGCAAGAATCGGTCAAAAGCGAACTTCCCGCAAGCCTTCCGTTCCTCTGAAACCGCAGACCTCTTCATCGCGCTCATCACCTACCGGCTCAAACGACACGGCAGAGCCGGGGTCGTACTGCCCGACGGGTTTCCTCTTCGGCAACGACGGCGCAAAAGTCGCACTTAAGGAACGGCTCCTCAAGGAGTTCAACCTCCACACCATCATCCGCCTGCCGGGCTCTGTGTTCTCGCCCTACACCTCCATTGCTACCAACCTGCTGTTCTTCGATAACACCGGCGCAACCAAAGAAACCTGGTACTACCGAGTAGACCTCCCCGAAGACTACAAAGCGTTCTCCAAGACCAGACCAATGCTGAGGGAACACCTGGCCGACGCCGCTGAGTGGTGGATGGATCGCCGAGAGATCGAAGACGCTGACGGCAACCCCAAAGCCCAGCGGTTCACCGCCGATCAACTTATCGAGGGCGGTTACAACCTTGATCTCTGCGGCTTCCCGCAACAAACAACCGTCGTGCTCAGCCCAGAAGAAACAATCGCTGATTACAAGACCAAACGAGCCGAACTCGACGCGCAAATCGACGCCAAGATCGCCCAAATTCAAGCGCTCCTGGCGGTGACCGAATGATAGCCGACCGCCTCCGCGCTGCCATCCTCCAAGCCGCCATCAGCGGCAAACTCACCGACCAACGACCAGAAGATGGTACCGCCACAGAACTCCTTGAACAGATTAAGGCAAAACGCGCCGCACTGGTCAAAGCGAAGAAACTCAAGAAGCAGAAGCCACTTCCACCCATCACGGATGAAGATCGGCCATTCCCGATACCTTCCAATTGGGTATGGGCGCGTTTCAGGGGAGACCGCGAGGTACGCGCAACGAGGCAAGTCCCCAACGTATGCCGATGTCTCCCCGTATTTGGCGGTCTCTCAGAAGTGTGTGCGCTGGACAGGATTCGACCCTGCGCTGGCACGCCCGTATGCGTCCGAGGCATTCGCTGCGCTTCCACAGGATCGGATTCTGAGTGCGGGCGACATTCTTTGGAATTCAACAGGCACCGGCACAGTCGGTCGGTCAACCGTCTTGCCAGAGTCAGGTGACTTCGGCAAGATGGCTGCAGATTCGCACGTTACAGTCATACGAACCTTTCCAGAGGTACTTCCCCGGTTCATCGACGCCTTTATTTCGTCGCCGCACATTCAGCAGAACATGGACGACCTGACAAGCGGAACCACCAAGCAGCAAGAACTTAATTTAGGAACCATCCTTGAGCTGCCTCTTCCCATCCCACCGCTTGCCGAGCAGGAGCGGATTGTCGCCAAGCTTGACGAGGTTCTGCCGCTCATTGACCAACTTGCTGAACTTGAGAGAGAGAGAGAGTATCTAGACCGCGAGTTCGCCAAAGCAATCGAACGCGCGATCCTCCAAGCCGCCATCAGCGGCAAACTCACCAAGCAACACCCCGAAGACGGCACCGCAAAAGAACTCCTCGAAACCATCAAAACCGAACGTCAGCAACTCGAAAAGGAGGGCAAAATCAAGAAGCAGAAGCCACTGCCATCAGTGGAAACAACAGACGAACCCTTTGAGCTGCCAGATACGTGGGAATGGGCCCAGATCGGATCTATTGTTGATCTTATTAACGGACGCGCATACAAGCGCCAAGAACTACAAACTTCCGGTAAGTGGCCAGTGCTAAGGGTCGGTAATCTATTTACAAATGAGACCTTGTACTACTCTGACCTCGATCTGGAAGATGACAAGTACTGCAGCAACGGCGACCTGCTTTATGCATGGTCAGCTTCCTTTGGCCCGCATATATGGCGCGGGGAGAAGTCGATTTTCCATTACCACATCTGGAAGGTACGTCATTATTCCATGAATCGCGACTACCTTAACTATGTTCTTCAGTGGGATGTGGAGCGCATTCGTACTGCGACAACCGGTTCCACGATGGTTCACGTGTCAATGACGAACATGAGACCACGTACAATCCCGGTAGCTCCGATCAAGGAGCAAGATCGAATCGTAAAAAGGTTAGATAGTTTGCTTCCTCTGGTGGACCAAATTTGCAAGCTTGTGTTGTGATCACCAAGGTTCACTTTCGAGGCTTTCGTTGTTTCAAGGAGATTGTCCTCACACCAGCTGAGATGACGCGAAGTTCGGGTTTCGAAGATCAGACTGCACTGCCTGAGGCGGTATGGGTGGGCGTTGCGCAGATACTCTGCTCACCAGTGACTACTGGCAGGAGGCGAGAAGGCGATGGGTGACGAAAACCGATTGTTTCGACAATTCGAAGCGAATCTCCGCATGACTCCGGCGACAGTCAGCGCGGTGCGCAATCGATACCATGCCATCACGCGGCGCATCAATGTGGACTTCTGAGGAATGGAAATAAACGGTCAGTATATTATACGTATTATCAGGAAATACATAACACTCCTAGAAGGTAAAATACACAGGGTCGTATACATAAAATGCTTACGATGAATAGATACAATATTTGAAACATAGTCGCATATCACTACAACATTACAAAGGAAGCGCCACACCAGTGATGGCCTAGCCTAAGATAGAAGAATTACTTCGACTAAAATATAATCGAAATTAACTGAAAATCTGAATGTCCCAATATAACTGATCCCAGATCTTTGGGTTAATAGAACGCGGATCAGCTAACGTTGACGAATACTGCGCAAACAAAAGTTGAGTGGCTCCCATCACCGTATTCTTAATGTAACATTGATCGCGCCATTCTAATACAACATCGACAAATCGTCGACTATTCGGTATATCAGCTATATGCGTAAGACTATTTCGGGATTGCACCATAGTAGAAAAATGCCGACCCAGCATTCGCCCTTCATACTCAGTGAGGTATTGACGAATGATAGGAACAAGCTGCGCCATAGCCTCTGGCGCATCTTTAGCTTCGGGCTGCATTGCTTCCAGTAAACCTGATCCGCGCCAATGGACGGCCGTTGCAGAAATTTCGGACCATGGCGAACAGACACTCGTAAGAAATAGAATATGTTCAATCAAGCCTTCGAAGGCGGCGCGAACGTTGTCATCGTCCGGCATTTCCGGGGGAATCGCAGGAAGATCGTGATCAAATTGACCTACAACCATTCCTAACGCCCATCCTTGTATGACTGGTTTCCAAGGGGATGGAACTTGGGATGGCGGATTAGGAGCCTCTTTAACGAAGCGATCGGTAACAGACTTTCGTAAGTCTATAGAAATGTCAGTACACTGACCTGTACCGCGAAGACTTGCAAGAATCCAGCTTGCAAAGTGAGCATGTTCCCAAGTTACGTGTGTAAGCTTGCCTATTTCGTCAGCACCCTTACATATGTCATGCCATTTCGCATCGTATAGTTCACTAGCCGTACGAAGCCAAGAATAGTCGAGTTCGATTATATTTAGGCGCGCCTTGAGCGTCTCTGAAAAAGCATCAGTGTCAGCAAGAACTTTATAAAGTTCTGCAAATACGAGAGGTGAGAGCTCACACTTTAGTTCCATAAGACAGCATCCAATCGCGAGGCGAGATCGACTGAAGAATGTATATCTATATTGTGCTCACTTAGCCTGGATTCGTTGACACCCAGTCGTTTAAGGCCACCAAGCGACAGCCGCGGAATTACCGAGCCCGATATATGAAGTTTCCTCTGATCGTAACCCTCCTGTCCATTGAGGTACGCAACGAGGGCAGTAGCTAGATGGGGTTCCTTTAGTCGGAGCACGTAGATGTCAGTACCGGCGATCATTCGTTCAGTAGCTATTCGTGCGTTCGATCTATAGCCAACACCAGCAATGAGAACGTCACCAGGTTCGGCCATTACTCCCTCGGTCGCCCATATACCAATGGACCCTCCCGACAAATACTTACCGTCGACATACGGAAAGCTCCCTAATTGAGCGGATGTGACACGAGCCGTCGTAGGCACTCTTCTTCCCGCTCTGAGTTCATTGCAGTAATGAACTAGTGGCGTGTATTTGCTCATGTCAATCGGGTATCGCATAGCGAGCTCGTATGCCCAGTTGCTACCATTAAGCTCAGCTATTCTCCACCACGTTTCAACAGCTTCAATTTCGGAACGATGTGTCGACTGTTCGATTCGAAGTAGCTCATCCCATAGAATTGAATGGCGAGGAGCCACTACTGGAATTGGCAAATCGAACAGAGACCTGATTTTAGAAGTTCGTATTGTCGAATCAGCTAAGTACGCTGCTCGAAGTTTCATGCCAGTCGAGCTATTTAGTGCGGCCCACATCCATGTTGCCCAATCGCGGGATATTGCCTTTATGGCAAAAATCATCTGAAACGAATGCGCCAGAATGTCGATCAGCTAGCAGTAATACTGGGGTTTCCAGCCTGAATGGGATAAGAATATCCCCAACTGAAAGCTGGTTACTTCCGTCGGATACCTGAAACCCTGTGCCTTCAAAATTCCGTGATCTTTGAAAAACGTGGCCATATCTCACATCTATGCTCGACGAAGTGATCACCCGAGTCCCTCTTTTAACCCAGGTGACAGGCGATATTGCCAGACTAACATCTCGCAATCGAACAATCTTCGTTTCATTAGGCCATTGCACTGAATGTTTTATGATCGTTGCGGGATCCCAGGAAGAAGAATCCTTCAGCGAGATAAGCGAGCTGATCATGGCTGACTTCCGTCTAGGTGGTCTTTTGCGGCTTGAAGAGCGCTTCCAGATGGGGACAGTTGCTCTTGCCAGTCTGGTCCAATTTGAGCAACAAAGTACTAGACGGACAGTCATTGTCTATTACAATAATTACGGAAGGAATTTTGGTTCCGAGGAATGCACCTGATGGAAGCCCTATTAGAGCGCTAACGCGCAGATTGTTCGCAAGGTAGTCGCGGTAGTCTTCACTTTGCTTCCTGTATGTTACACCTTTTGATAGATGTAGAACCGCTCTTCCGCCTGGCTTCAGTGAGCGGATACATAGGTCTAAGCTGACGAGTTCCACGTCTCTAGTCTTTGAACCGTCGAGAAGAGTGTAGGTTTTGTCGAGTCGCATTGCCAACGGTGGCGTCGCGACGATGCAATCCACATGTGGGAGTTCTGTATCAAGTGGATTAGCGTTTCGTATAGTAGTCGTGACTGGCGCATTTAGCGCTATTGATCTGGCTAGTTCTACTTTATCTGTCACGATCTCCAAGCCAATAGCCTCTTCCAACGATTGTTTGGTCGTGGTTGCCGCTTCTATTGCACTCCAGATTAGGGAACCCGTTCCACAAAATGGATTTACTATGGTTCCTTCGAGTTTTTTTTCCCAAAAGACAGGCGATGGCGTCTGCCACAATTGGTTGGCTGCCGAAAGCGTAGCCGTATTCCTTATGGCGTTGAATGCCCTCCATAGCAAGTCGCTGCGCTTTCCACAATGCGTTTTGGTCGATATCAATCTTGGCATCTGCAAGCTCTGGCGGTAACGTCTGCATGCTGGCTGCATAGAGGGCATAGTTATTGTGTCGACTTGATTCGGAGCTAGACCGTAGGGCTTCGTATGTTCGCCACATGTGCTCCTGCATCATAGTAGTCAGTAGCTCTGGCTCTCTAAGAATTCCACGTCCTCCATAGCGGGGTGGTGTTGGGCCCTCGACTTCATTTAGCGTTTGGAGGCCTGGATCTGCTTTTAACCATTCGGTTTCATTGATAACGATGTAATGTTCACGCGTGCCTAGTTGGCTGCGCAAAGCGGAAAGTTGCTGGAGAGCCAGGGCGGGATGGGTGTCTTGCTTCTGTTTTGTTTCAACAAGTGCCCACGGGACGAGGTTTCCAAATTCGTCTGACGCCCACGCCAAGACGTCGGGACGGTAATTCCCAAACAGTGGCATACGTGGCTCGCACATGACTAGACCAAATCCCGCGTCCAGGAGGCGTTGTTTGACTGCCGCATCAGGGGTCTTCATAGACTTCCCGCCTGTCTACCTTCGCATTTCATTAATGGGAACTTTGCAGGATAGCTCATTTTATGATCCTGCGCAAGGCCGCCCCGATCTTGTCGTTTTTAGCAGTTGTAGGCGACGCACACTTTTGATTCCTGTTGAAACTCGTTGCTCGACTGATTGTAGTGTTGTTGATCGCGGTTGCTTTTAGTCTTCTTAGGGTCTGTAGAACTGTTTTTGGGCTTCTTCGCCTTCGAGGGTGTAGGTCTTGTAGCCAGGCTCCGTGCATCACGCCGATGTAGGGATCGTTGTTTTTCGACGATAGAGATACCTAGACCGTCCATCTGAAAGGTTTCGATATGCCCAATATTGTCTTTAATCGCCCCGATCTGAGCATGTTCACGGCTACGTCGCCTGGATGCTCACCGGCCCGCCCCGTGAGCTCGCAAGCCACCGCGACACCCACGGTCTCCTCAC
>BNJU01003274.1_pt1 | contig 42159 bp, 42 predicted proteins | sample 8539281 | NCBI WGS metagenome assembly BNJU01 (sample SAMD00202456, study PRJDB9452) | human saliva metagenome | isolation source: human saliva | place: Japan
TTTAGCTGGTAAATTGGTTTAACCAACTAAACTTCATATATTTACAAAGAGGTTATATTCATCGAGATATAGCCTCTTTGTTTATCTGTAGAAGTAAGTTTTTCAAGATATAACTTGCGTTATTCTTAATAAAAATATATATTTGCAATAAAATAAACATCAGATTAATGGAACTAATACAAGGCTTATCCTTATAATAGCACTCATTCTCATGCCGTTTCTATGCAGGAAACAGCCGTTTCCTATTAAACTGATCTATATCATCTGCATGACCTTGCTAACTCCGATATTCGGATATCCAGTCTATCGGTACATTATGACTCACTAAAAGAAAGTTCTTTCTTTTATAGCAGTTTGTTTCTATATAAGGGAAAGTACTGCAATCTGGTAAAACTTAGCGACTCCTTTGCATCGTATTTAGTCTGCGCACATGTGGTGCTAAGGCTTAGCACGCTATGTGCGGAGTATCAACACGAAATGTGCGGAGGCTTAACACGATGGCTAAAAGTGAGAGGAGAAGGTCATCTTTGTAAAAACTAAGAACCAATAAGCACACATTCATTATTCAATACTGACATACTAATAAACAGAAAAGAGGTCGATTCTAATGCTACATTATGTAGCCTTCGAATCAACCTTTTTAACTATATTAGTCTAAAATTGGAGGACTATTCTTCCTCATCCTTCACTTCTGCCTCATGCTCAGCAATCAACTTCTGCTGAATATCATTTGGAACAAGCTCGTAACTTGCAAACTTTGTTGTGAAACTTGCACGACCACCAGTGAGAGAACTCAGTGAAATACTATAGTTAGCAAGTTCTTTCAAAGGAATCTTTGCTTGTAACTTCTGATAACCTGCCTCAGAGTCCATACCCATAATCATGGCACGACGTCCCTGTAAGTCGCTCATTACGTCACCCATATAGTCACCTGGAACATACACCTCTAAGTCATAGATTGGCTCAAGAATCTTTGGTCCTGCAGCCTTGAAAGCGTCTGAGAACGCATGACGAGCAGCCAAAGTGAATGAAAGTTCATTAGAGTCAACTGGGTGCATCTTACCATCGAAGACTATCACACGTACATCACGTGCATAGCTACCTGTCAGTGGACCACGCTCCATACAATCCATCACACCCTTTAAGATAGCTGGCATAAAGCGAGCATCAATAGCACCACCGACAACTGAGTTGATGAACACGAGTTTACCACCCCAAGGGAGGTCGCGCTCTTCACGTCCCTTGATATTCATCTTAAACTCCTGTCCGTTAAACTTATAGGTTGTTGGATCAGGCATGCCCTCTGCGTAAGGCTCAACAATCAAGTGCACCTCACCAAACTGACCAGCACCACCACTCTGTTTCTTATGACGGTACTCAGCCTTTGACTGCTTGGTAATTGTCTCACGATATGGAATCCTTGGCTCCTTGAAAGTCACCTGAAGTTTCTCATTGTTCTCCAAACGCCACTTCAAAGTACGTAGGTGGAACTCGCCCTGTCCATGGACGATAGTCTGCTTCAACTCCTTACTCTGCTCAACAACCCATGTTGGATCTTCCTGACGCATCTTCAATAAAGCAGCCATGAGCTTCTCAGTCTCCTGTGAACTCTTAGCTTCAACGGCACGAGAGTATTTAGAGTTTGGATATTTGATGAAGTCAAAACGTTGATCAGTACCCTTACCATTCAAGGTATTACCAGTCTTTACATCCTTCAACTTCACGGTACAACCTAAGTCACCAGCATTTAACTGGTCAACAGGAATACGGTTAGCACCTGCGCAAGCGTATAGCTGTCCCATACGTTCCTTTGAGCCACGATCAGAGTTAGTCAAGTCATCACCCGACTTCACACAACCACTCATCACCTTGAAATAGCTAACTTCACCGATATGTGGTTCCATACCCGTCTTAAAGAAGTAGAGTGACTCTGGACCATTACTATCTGGCGTAACTTCCTCACCACGTGTATTATGAATCTTAGGCATCTCATCAACGAAAGGAACAACATTACCTAAGAACTCCATCAGACGACGAACACCCATGCTCTTACCTGCACATACGCAGAAAACAGGGAAGATAGAACGCGTTACAAGACCCTTACGGATACCTGTACGCAACTCATCTTCTGTCAATGTTTCCTCTTCAAAGAACTTCTCCATCAAGCCCTCATCATTCTCGGCAGCAGCCTCAACGAGTGCTTTATGTAGTTCCATCGCCTTTGGCATCTGGTCAGCAGGAATATCCTCAATGATAGGTTCGCCACCTTCAGGCTTCCAGCTGTATTTCTTCATCAACAAAACATCAATCAAACTATTAAAGCCAGGACCTGTTTCGATAGGATATTGTACAGGAACACACTTTGAACCATAAATCTCCTGCATGGTGGAAATAAGGTTATCAAAGTCGCACTTGTCAGAATCCAACTGGTTAATAAGGAAGATAACAGGCTTCTTGAGCTTCTCGGTATAGCGGAAATTGTTCTGTGTTCCGACCTCTGGTCCATACTGACCATTGATAAGAATAACAGCCTCATCGGTTACATTAAGGGCAGTAATCGCGCCACCAACGAAGTCATCACTACCCGGACAGTCGATGATATTCAGCTTCTTTATTATTCCACTCAACATGGAATACCGTTGGGAACACTGAATAGCCATACTCCTGTTCAACAGGGAAATAATCGCTAACAGTATTCTTAGCTTCTACTGAACCGCGTCGCTTAATGACACCAGCTTCGAACAACATACTTTCGGCAAGAGTCGTCTTGCCGCTACCGGCACTGCCAACCAAGGCAATGTTCTTAATCTCGTTTGTCTGATATACTCTCATATCTGATAGATTTAAGCTGTTAGTAATAATTTATTTCGTCTCAAGGGACAAGCCGTAGCTCATCAATTCTGCGGTCTAAGTTATACATTTTCATCGAAAGCACCAAAGTTTCTTACGAAAAAAACGAAATCTTTTAAAACTTATTAGTACATTTGCATTAATTCTTGTAAGGCATACATTAATATATACGTATATACACTTATCATGTTAGGATTATACATTCACATACCTTTCTGTGCCAGTCGCTGCATTTATTGTGGCTTCTATTCTACTGTGCCAGCCAAGAAGAAGGACGAAAGGTTTTCTGTAGAAGAACGCTATGTGAATGCTATCTGCCATGAGATGGAACTGCGTGCGGAGAAGAATAGCAATAACTCTGGTGAAAGAATAGGCGGTTTGTCAACTATCTATTTGGGTGGTGGGACTCCTTCACAGCTTTCTTTTGAGAGCCTACAAAAGATATTCCAGACGATAGACAACGTGTATCACATTGGTTTAGAATGGGATACAGAGAACAACACTTGTACCACAGCGACTCCTGTCGAAATCACAATGGAGTGTAACCCCGATGACATAACGGAGGAATTTGCACAGAACTTGCGCTCTCTTCCTATCAATCGTATCTCTATGGGAGCGCAGACTTTCTCGGATGAACGCCTACGTTTCCTACATCGTAGACATACAGCTGACGAGGTAGAAACTGCTGTCAAACGTCTAAGAAATGTAAACATCAAGAACATATCAGTAGATCTTATGTTTGGTTTTCCCAATGAGACACTTGAAGAATGGAAAGAAGACATTGAACGACTGCTTGCTTTAGACATTGAACATATCTCTGCATATAGTCTTATGTACGAAGAAGGGACTCCCCTCTATCGCCTTCTCCAAGCGGGAAAGGTCAAGGATATGGACGATGAACTTTATCGTCAGATGTACGACACACTCATCGACCGCTTAGCTGAGGCTGGTTATGAGCAATATGAGATTAGTAACTTTGCCAAGCTTAAAGTTCAAACCTCAAACCTCAAAGGTCAAACCTCAAAGTTCAAAGTTCATGTTCCTACCGTTCTCAACACAATAGTTCGTATTGGCACAATGTCCCTTATATAGGCATTGGAGCCTCTGCCCATTCCTACAGCAATGGCAAAAGGAGTTGGAATATAGCAGATACCAAGGCTTATATCGCTGCTATTGAGGAAGACAGACTTCCTTGCGAGGAGGAGATAATCGATGCAGACACACATTACAATGACATGATTATGACCGCCCTTCGCACCTGTGAAGGAATAAATCTCTCAACGCTCTCTGCTGAATACTATACTTATCTCATGCGCCTTGCCAAGCCTTTACAACAACAAGGTTTGTTGAAAGAGCACAATGGCTGGCTCCATCTCACCCGTAACGGCATCTATGTTAGCGACTCCGTTATGAGCGATTTAATGAAAGTATAAGTCTATCATCACTATTCATCATCACCCATCATTCACCACCCAACACCCAACAACCCCATGACCAACGAAGAATTTGAAAAGAAATGGGCAGAGAATCGCAAAGAGGTTCTTGCCAACAACGAAGAGTATCAGCGTATTGCCCAGAGCTATAAAGGTTCGGGCTGGATTGACTATGTCATCTTAATAGCAGGTTTTGTCATCTGCGAGAACTATACCAAGACTATTGTCAACAGTATCGTACTCCAATACCTCCTTGCCCTTGTTGGCATGATCTTGATATGGTTGGGCTATCGCCTTATCAAGAGTCTATTCAACAGCAAGCAAACCTTAGGAGAACTCGAAGAAAAGATAAAGCAACAATACAAAGATTCTATTAGTGATTAAACCACATACATGGTATGATTACCTCCAATAAGGTGGTTTATAAAGGGGGAATAAACTACATGGCAAATGTAATTAGGTGCGATGTTTATCTGCCTTTTACAAACGAATCATTCCCATGTAATTGATTTATTTGTAAACTATTTTCGTGTAATCCAAAACCTATACATGCTCTTTTGGCTTCTAAAAGACGCCCAATTGACTTGCAATAGGTGCCCTTTAAGACCCTTACTAACGCCCTTTTGAAATCCAATTAAGCACCTTTTATTTTACTGCTTTATAACCAATTGATTTCCTGTTGGTTACAAACCAGCTTCGTATATGTATTTTTGTCGTTAGTTATAGATGTTTTCCTCGGAATTATGTAATGATTTTTCAAACCCCAATCTACAGATTTTCGAAGTTTAAAAAGAGATAATTTTCAATATAAAGAGGATGATAATAGGATAGAATGTTGACTATCTTAGCCAAGTTTTTGTTTAGTGAGTAACTTTGGTTCTTCCGTTAAAGCGATACGAAAAGCGTCCACACATTTAGCGGAAGAACCATGAATACGACTTATAGAGTAATCATAATTATGAATTTTGAATTATGAATTTTGAATTAAAACCAATCATAATTATGAATTACCCTCGCTCTTTTTCTCCTTTGCAGGTGGCAAAATAAGATTCAAGATAACGCCCACCATAGCTGAAAGACCAATACCACTGATAGAGAAGCTACCCATCTGCAGCACAGCACCACCAATACCCATCGTCAGTGTAATAGATATAATAATGATATTACGTGTACGATTAAGGTCAACCTTATGCTGAACAAGGTTCTGAACACCTACAGAAGCAATAGTACCAAAGAGCAATAGCATGATACCTCCTAAGACTGCAGAAGGAATACTCTGCAGAAGCGCACTCAATTTTCCGATTACTGAGAAGACAATAGCTGTTGCAGCAGCAATACGGATTACCTGAGGATGAGTCACCTTTGTAATGCTCATCGCACCAGTTACCTCACTATAAGTTGTCACTGGAGGACCGCCAAAGAAGCAAGCAGCCAAACAAGCCAAGCCATCACCTAACATTGTACGATGCAAACCTGGTGACTTCGTAAAGTCTTTCTCCGCCACAGCACTTACCACATACACATCACCGACATGCTCAATCACAGGAGCGATCGCCACAGGAATCATATAAAGGAATGGTTCCCATGCAAACTGTGGCAACTGGAAATGCGCTAATGCAGGTGGAAGAGCGAACCAAGGCGCTGCCTCTACACCTGAGAAGTTGACAATACCCATTAGGGCAGCTACGCTATAGCCCACAGCAATACCGCAAATTACGGGTACTAACTTCATCAAGCCACGACCCATAGAGAGGACTGTCACAGCCGTTCCCAATGAGATAAAGGCTATAAGCCAGTTTGTTTTCGCCATGTCTACCGCTGCCTTTGACAGAGAAAGACCAATCAAAATGATTACCGGACCGATAACAACTGGTGGGAAAGCTTATCCAATAGTTTCTTTCCTTGCCACTTAATCAGTGCTGACATCACAAAGTAAACAAGTGCAACACCAGCTATTCCTGCCAACGTTCCAGGCATACCCCACTGCTTTGAAGCAGAGATAATTGGAGCAATGAAGGCAAAGGAAGAGCCCAAAAAAATAGGAACCTTACCTTTCGTAACCAAATGAAAGATAAATGTTCCTAAACCTGCTGTGAATAACGCTGTTGCTGGGTCAAGTCCCACGAGCAAAGGGACGAGAACAGTAGCACCGAAAGCAACAAAGAGGAATTGCACTCCCACTATTGTCTTCCGCATCGGCGATAGTTGTAAATTACTCATGTATAGAATGATTTTTATTAGTATTTGTCAGAGATGTATTGCTACGCATTCAATTTGCAAAATTATAAAAAATGTATGTCATTGTGGTTGAAATAAGAGAAAAAATGACTTTTAAGTAGAAAAAGAGTTCCTTTATGTATGATAGCGCAATTCTTTTTGTATCTTTGAGTCATCTTTTCTAAGTCTAAACAGATAATACGCTATGACAAAAAAACTTCTATATGTCCCTATCCTACTTTTATTAGTTTGTTGCACACAATCTAAAAAGACTCTACATGTACTTGAAAAAATAGCCCAGAAGACTACAACAAGTTCACAGCTGACACTTGAAGATGCTGCTAAGAAAGCCAAACCAAATTACGTTCTGTCGGAAGAGGAGACAAAGTTCGTCTCAAGTTCAAATATGTTCAGTCTGAAGTTGTTCCAACTATTAGCCAACAAGAACAGTAAGGAGAGTATAGTTTTATCGCCCATGGCTGTCATTTATTCATTAGACATGATTAACAACGGTGCAAACGGAAAGACACAAGAGGTCATTTCGAAGGCACTTGGCTATACGGCTGATGACCTTGATGCCATTAACTCACTTAACAAAACAATGCTGATTGGTCAGAGAAAGGAGGAGACGAATGTAGATAATGAGTCGATGGGATATATGATTACTGCCAACTTCCTAATGCTACACGAGCAAACAAAGCTATTACCTGACTTTCAAGAAGCATTAGAACACTATTATTTTACCAATATTATCGACTCTGCCAACACTCCGAAGGGCAAAGAAAATGCTAACAAACTTTGTAAAACAATCACCAAAGGTGAGATTCAATCCTTGCCTATCAACCTTACAGGACCTCGTGCCGCACAGCTTATCAATGCCGTTACACTTAAGACGGCTTGGACCTTACCGTTCGACAAAGATATCACAAAGCCTATGCCTTTCTTCACTGAGGATGGTAAAAGCAAGCAGGTCAATATGATGAGCAACTATGATACGATGCAAAAGTATCAAGGTTATACCACAAAGGATTATCAAGTGCTGCGTATGCCTTTAGAAAACGGCTTTAGTCTATATGCTGTCCTACCTCTAAAGAAGAATAACCTGCAGGATGTCATTCGCAAGTTAACAATCAAAGAATTGCATAAAATCTCTCAAAACACCAAAGCGTATGACTATGTAAACGTACTGTTTCCACGCTTTACCATCTCTGCAAATATTCCTATGAAACAGCTTTATGGTGAAATGGGCTTAGGTAATCTATTCTCTCGTGAAGCCGATTTCAGTAAGATGAGTACTCAACCACTTGCTGTTGACGATGTTTTCCAGCAAACAAACATGAATATTAACGAGGAAGGAATCAGTGCAAAAGCCATTCAAGTTATGTTATTTGCCAAATTATCAGCTATGGATAGTTCATCTACGTTCACCTTCAAGGCTGACCACCCTTTCCTTTATTACATTCTTGATAAATATAACAACATCTGTTTTATCGGGAAATATATGGGTTAAGGGTTCTTCCATTAAATACGTAGTTTGGAAATAGAATCAAGGCTTACGCTTGTATGGTATGACTACGCTCAAATTAGATGGTCTTACAAGGGGGATAAACTACAAGGTGAAATGCAAATAACCACGATGTCTATCCGACTTCTACCAACAACTTATCCCCACATTATGCCATTTGTAAACTATTTTCACACCCCACAACACCAATACATGCCCTTTTGGCTTTTTAAAGACGCCTAATTGACTTGCTAAAGGTGCCCTTTTGAAGCCTTACTAACGCCCTTTTGAAGTCCAATTAAGCACCTTTCCCAACGCTACTTTATAACTTACTGACTCTCTGCAGGTTACAAACCTGCTTTTTATACGTATTTTTACCGCTATTCATAGAGGTTTTATTCGAAATTATGTAATGTTTTTTCAAAACCTTGTCCAACTTTTGAAGTATTAAAATATTTGTCTTCATGAAAACAACTTGGCAATGATAACATTCTTGAGAAATAATATTGCTGATAATTACACAACTTCATTGCTTTTTTGTCTTATTTTTACTAACTTTGTACATTACATATAATGCAGAGAAAACATAGGTTTAAACTGACATTAGTCATTAGAACCTATACATATTGTGGTCTGACAAGCGATTTGGCTTAAATAAACCTAAGATATGGTTTGTGAGGAGTTTAAAATAGTTCTTGATCCTTTGATATAAGGCTGTTTGGGAACTTTCTTATTCAAAAATAAAATATTATCTTTGCAAAGAACATTTAGGAAAGAAAAAAAGAAAATGATATCAATAGACGGACTGACGGTGGAATTCGGCGTGAAGCCATTGTTTAAGGATGTTTCATTCGTCATCAATGAACGAGACAGGATAGCCTTAGTGGGAAAGAACGGAGCGGGAAAGTCAACGATGCTGAAGATTCTCTGTGGGATGCAGAAGCCTACGAGCGGAGTTGTGTCTGTACCAAACGATACGACAATCGGTTATCTACCACAGGTGATGAAGCTCTCTGACGATACGACCGTGAAGGAGGAGACGCGTAAGGCTTTCGCTGACAAGACGAAGATTGAGGAGAGGCTCAAGAAGATGGAGCAGGAAATGGCTGATCGAACTGACTATGAGAGTGAGGGATACGCTGAGTTAGTGGAGCGCTTTACGACTGAGCACGAACGATATATGATGATGGGAGGAGAGAATTATGAGGCTGAGATTGAGCGTACACTAACGGGTCTCGGCTTCAGCCGTGATGACTTCGAGCGCCCTACACGTGAGTTCTCTGGCGGATGGCGTATGCGTATCGAGCTGGCGAAGATTCTTCTCCGTCGTCCTGACGTACTCCTGCTGGATGAGCCAACGAACCACCTTGACATTGAGTCAATCCAATGGCTGGAACAGTTCCTCTCTCAGAGCGCCAAGGCGGTTGTACTTGTGAGCCACGACCGTGCGTTCGTCAACAACGTCACAAACCGTACGCTGGAGATAACCTGTGGACACGTGGAGGACTATCGTGTGAAGTATGACGAGTATCTTGTCCTCAGAAAAGAACGTCGTGAGCAGCAGCTCCGTGCGTATGAGAACCAACAGAAGGAGATTGCCGATACAAAGGCGTTCATTGAACGTTTCCGTTATCAGGCTACGAAAGCTGTACAGGTGCAGCAGCGCATCCGTCAGTTGGAGAAGATTGTGCCTATTGAGGTGGATGAAGTGGACAATTCGGCTATGCGTCTGAAGTTTCCTCCATGTCTGCGCAGTGGAGATTATCCAATCATTGCAGAGGGATTGGGGAAGACTTATCCAAGTAGACTGCATAGTGACGGACCGGGTCAGACGGTCTTTGAGGGTGTCGACCTTATTATTAAGCGAGGTGAGAAAGTGGCTTTCGTCGGTAAGAACGGTGAGGGAAAGTCTACCTTCGTGAAGTGTATCATGGGCGAGATTCCTTTTAACGGTACACTGAAGATTGGTCATAACGTACAAATCGGTTATTTCGCACAGAATCAGGCACAGCTGTTAGATGAGAACCTCACGATATATGAAACCATTGATAGAGTTGCCACAGGCGATATGCGTCTGAGGATAAACGACCTGCTCGGTGCCTTTATGTTCGGTGGAGAGACGTCAGAAAAGTATGTCAAAGTACTTTCGGGAGGTGAGCGTTCACGCTTAGCGATGATTAAGCTATTGCTTGAGCCAGTAAACCTCCTTATCCTCGATGAGCCAACGAACCACCTCGACATCGCCTCAAAGGAAGTGCTGAAAGAGGCTATCAAAGCCTTTGACGGTACGGCAATCATCGTGAGTCACGACCGTGAGTTTCTCGATGGACTGGTAAGCAAGGTGTATGAGTTCGGTGGAGGGAAGGTCAGAGAGCATTTAGGGGGTATCTATGATTGGTTAAAAAGCCCCCTCCACTCAAGCCTCACCCCCCTTACCCCCTCTCCTGCAGAGAGGGGGAGTGCTGGAAACAGTTCGCTGAAAGGTGGAAATAGTAGTAAGTCATCATCTTCTGATAGCAAAAGTGCAGCTCCCTCTCTGCAGGAGAGGGCGGGGGGTGAGGCCCTATCCTACGCTGAACGCAAAGAGCAACAGAAGAAGATTCGTAAGGCTCAGCGTGCTGTGGACGAGTCTGAGGCTAAGATAGCGAAGTTGGAAGCACGTAAGAGCGAACTCGATGAACTCCTGATGGCTCCCGAGAATGCTTCAAATATGGAACTCGTGACGGAATATACCAACCTTCAGCGTGAACTCGATGAGGAAAACGAACGATGGCTCATACTGTCGGAAGAGTTGGAGACTTTGAACTTTGAACTTTGAACTTTGAACTTTGAACTTTGAGCTTTGAACTTTAAACATTGGACATTGAACATTTGCTTTGAACATTGAACTTTGAACATTGAACATTGAACTTTGGACATTGCCAACATCGGTAATCATAATTATGAATTGTGAATTGTGAATTATGAATTCTAATTGGATTATGAATTAAACCAAATATTTTTACTATGCGTATCAAAAAACTTTTACCAATGATGCTCCTTGCATCTGCTCCCTTTACCGCTATGGCACAGGGTCAGGCAGGTATCAAGGCAGAGAACCTCGACAAGTCGGTACGTCCGGCTGACGATTTCTTCACGTTTGCCACAGGTGGATGGCAGAAACTCAATCCACTCCCAGGTGCTTTCTCACGTTTCGGATCTTTCGACCAGCTACAGGAAAACAACAACAAGCGTATCAACACAATCCTCACTGATTTGCTAAAGAAGCAGGGTAAGGAAGGCTCAATAGAGAGAAAGTTAGGCGACTTCTATAAGCTCGCTATGGACTCAGTGCGCCGTAACAAGGAAGGCGTGAGTCCTGTTAAGCCTCTGCTCAACGAGATGGAGAATGCAAAGAGTCTGTCTGACCTTCGTACCCTTCAGCTGAAGTATGCAAGCTTCGGCTATGGTGTACCAATGGGCTATTCCTTTGAGGCTGATGAGAAGAATGCGAAGATGAACATCCTCCTTATCTATCAGGACGGACTGAGCCTCGGACAAAAGGAGTACTATCTTGATAATGATAAGGCTACGACAGACATCCGTAATGCCTTCCGCCAGTTCATTGCTAATATGTTCCGCCTCTACGGATTCTCTGATGCTCAGGCTGAGGCTAAGCGTGATGCAGTGATGCGTTATGAGACAATGTTGGCTTTGATATCAAAGAGCCGTACGGAGTTGCGTGACGTTGAGGCCAACTACAACAAGATGACGCTCGGTGAGTTTAAGGAGAAGTATCCTAATATCCCACTTGAGCAGTTGGCAAACGCTGAAGGTATTAAGAGCGAGTATATCCAAACAATGGTTGTATGTCAGCCAGCCTTCCTTGCAGGTGTTGATAAACTGACATCTACAGAGACTGCTAAGGAACTCCGTGCACGTATGGAATGGAACGCAATCCTTGCTTCAGCAAACTATCTGAGTGATGATGTGCGTGCGGAATACTTCAACTTCTTCAGTAAGACGATGCGTGGTACAAAGGAGGACTATCCTCGTTGGAAGCGTGCCACACAGCAGGTGGAGAAGCAGATGGGTGAGGCACTCGGCAGAATCTATTGTGAGCGTTACTTCCCAGCCACAAGCAAGAAGCGTATGGAAGATCTCATCAAGAACCTTGAGGTGAGTCTTGCTGAACGTATCAAGGCGCAGGACTGGATGAGTGAGGCTACTAAGAAGGCTGCACTTGAGAAACTCTCTACCTTCTATGTGAAGGTGGGTTACCCTAACAAATGGAAGGACTTGAGCCAGCTTACTATTGACCCTTCAAAGTCATATTATGAAAATGTACAGACCTGCCAGAAGTTCTGGGCAGAGGATGCTATCAAGGAGAAGGCTGGTAAGCCAGTAGACAAGGATAAGTGGCTGATGACCCCTCAGACGGTGAATGCTTATTATAATCCTACGACGAATGAAATCTGCTTCCCTGCAGGTATCCTCCAGTATCCATTCTTCGACCCTAAGGCTGATGATGCCTTTAACTATGGTGCCATCGGTGTGGTAATTGGTCATGAGATGACACATGGATTCGATGACCAAGGACGCCATTATGACAAGGATGGTAATATGACAGACTGGTGGACTGAAGAGGATGGTAAGAATTTCGAGGCACGTACGGGTAAGTATGCTGACTTCTTCAGTGCTATCAAGGTATTGCCTGATCTCAACGCAAATGGTAAACTCACATTGGGTGAGAACCTTGCTGACCACGGTGGCCTTGAGGTGGCTTTCAATGCTTTTGAGAAGACACCAGAGGCAAAGAAGGGCAAGGTCATTATGGGCTTTACTCCAGAACAGCGTTTCTTCATTGCTTATGCAGGCGTATGGGCAAACAATATCACTGAGGCTGAAATCCGCAGTCGTGTGAAGAGCGATCCTCACTCTCTTGGCGAGTGGCGTGTGAATGGCGCTCTTCCTCATATTAATGCGTGGTATAAGGCATTCGGTGTGAAGGAGGGTGATAAACTCTTTATCCCAGAGAATGAGCGTCTGAAGCTTTGGTAAATGATGGGTATTGGGTGATGAGTGTTGGGTGTTAGGTGTTGAGGGCTTGACTCTTAGCTGATTATTACACCTATCTTCAATATTGCCCGTACCACTAAATCTATAAAAATAAAGGCTCACGGCTAAGCATTTCTTTCAGATTCGATGCAGATAGGAATGTTTAGAGTGAGCCTTTTGTGTTTGTTTTGATATAGGGTTATCGTGTCGGTTAGGAGATATGTGTGCCTTATCCTATTTCTATTCATACTTTTATATAGGTAAGCCTTGTAGAATCTGTTATTAATTACTATCTTTGTAACCTATTTAAAGGAGAGAAAAAGAAGGATCGTATGCTTGTATGACCCTATAAAGATAAAGAAAACAGGATATGCCATTAAGATTGCCCGACGGACTTCCCGCTATTGATATACTGAAGCGTGAGAATATCAACATAGAAGATATGCTTACTAAAGAGGATGATAAGCGTCCACTCCGCATTGTCATACTCAATCTTATGCCATTCAAGGCTACGACAGAAACTGATTTCATACGTATTCTTTCTAATAGTCCGCTATTGTTGGATATCAACTTTATGAAGCTCAAAAGTCATGCTTCTAAGCATACTCCTGCAGAACACATGGATCGTTTCTATCATACGCTTGAGGAACTTAGCAAGGAGAAGATTGACGGAATGATAGTCACTGGTGCACCTGTTGAGGGAATGGCTTTTGAGGAGGTGGACTATTGGACAGAACTACAGGAGATATTCAATTGGGCACGTGAGAATGTGCGTTCAACGCTTTACATCTGTTGGGCGGCACAGGCAGGGATCTATCATTTCTATGATATTCCAAAATATCCTTTACCTAAGAAGATGTTTGGCATCTTCCCTACGATCCCTTTAAAACCCGAACAGCCTCTCTTCCGTGGCTTTGATGATGTCTTCCGTATGCCTCAGAGCCGTCATACAGAGGTAAGGCGTGAGGACATTGAGCGTGTTGACGACCTTGAAGTTATTGCTGAATCGGAAGAGAGTGGAGTGTCTATCGTAAGGTCACGCAGTAGACGTGAGTTCTTTATAACAGGCCATTTAGAGTATGCTCCCGATACACTTGACACAGAGTATCGTCGTGACCTTGGTAAGCGTGACGATGTAGAAGTGCCAAAGTATTATTACCGTGAGGATAATCCAGATAAAGGTCCACTGGTTACTTGGCGTTCACACGCTAATTTACTGTTTATGAATTGGGTGAGTTGGGTGTTAGATAGTGAATGATAGGTGATGATGAATGGATATTTTGCTTAGCATCTATCACTCAAACAAAATGTAATCATCATCACCCAACAATTAACACTCATCACTCACCATCCTATAAACACTTCATCATTACCCAACAATTAACACTCATCACTCACCATCCTATAAACACTTCATCATCACCCAACAATTAACACTCATCACTCACCATCCTATAAACACTTCATCATCACCCAACAATTAACACCCATCACCCAACAATATGCAATCATCAACACCCAACACCCAACACCCATCACCCAACACAATCGAGCTCCTTGCCCCAGCCAAGAACCTCGAATGTGGAATGGCAGCTATAGAACACGGAGCTGATGCCGTATATATCGGTGCTTCCCGCTTTGGTGCACGTCAGTCTGCAGGCAATAGTGTGGAGGATATTGGTAAGCTATGCGAGTATGCTCACCGCTATGGTGCCACGGTTCACGTAACTATCAATACGATTATCTATAACGATGAGTTTGAAGAGACGCTCGCTTTGGTGCGCGAATTGGTGGACGTTGGTGTAGATGCCTTCCTCCTGCAGGATATGGGGTTGATGAGTAAGGTGAAGGAGATAGTGCCTGACACGGTAGCCCTCCACGCCAGTACACAATGTGACACACGTACGTGGGAGAAGGCTCAATGGCTGAGTCAGCAGGGTTTTGACCGTGTCGTACTTGCTCGCGAGCTGTCTGCTGAAGAGATAAATGACATCCATAAGCGTTTGCCTGAGCTTGAGTTGGAAGCCTTCGTACACGGTGCATTGTGCGTAAGTTATAGTGGTGTATGTTATGTTTCACAGTATAGTTTTGGTCGATCTGCCAATCGTGGTGCGTGTGCACAGTTCTGTCGATTGGCGTTTGATTTGAAAGATTCAGACGGAAAGACCATCGAACATCAGCGCCATCTTCTCTCATTGAAGGATATGAGTCAGATAGATAACCTTGAAACACTGATGCGTTCAGGGGCTTGTGCCTTTAAGATTGAGGGAAGACTGAAGGATATCAACTATGTGAAGAATGTCGTTTCGGCTTATAGTAAACGCATTGATGAGATTATCAGTAAGCATCCAGGCGAGTTCCGTCGTGCTTCTTTGGGACGTGTGCGCTATTCGTTTACACCCGATTTGAAGAAGACTTTCAACCGTGGTTATACTAATTACTTCCTCAAGGGAAGACAGGCAGATATCTTCTCACCCGATACCCCTAAGGCATTGGGTGAGTTTGTTGGTCGTGTAAAGGAGATAAGACGAGATAGTTTTAACGTGTCAAGTACTGCAAACTTTGCCAATGGTGACGGTCTGTGTTTCCTATCACGTGACACTGACAGTCAGTCAACACGTTTGGAAGGATTCCGTGTGAACCGTGCTGTTGGGAATAGGCTCTATCCTTTTAAGATGCCAAGAGGATTAAAGCCGGGTATGGGACTGTACCGTAATCAAGACCAAGCATTTGATAAGGAGTTGAGTGGTAAGACTGCTGAGCGTAAGATTGCGATTAAGATTTGGTTTGGGACCTCCCCCAACCCCTCCAAAGGAGGGGAGTACCTAACGGATTGTCGTGGGACAATATGGGCACAAGCAGAGGTGATAGGCAGGGCTAATCCAAATCAAGCATCTAACGAACGAATATCCAACGAACATCCCGTTAGGCTCTCCCCTCACCTTGGAGGGGCTGGGGGAGGTCTTCAACTTGCCCAAAAGCCTCAACGTGACAACATCATACGTCAGTTCACTAAATTGGGCAATACGGTATATGAATGTTCTGAGGTAGAGATAGTTGACGGGGCTGATAAATACTTCATCCCAAGCAGTATTCTTGCCGAACTTCGTCGTATGGTGGTAGAGGAACTTGACAAACAGATACTGAATATGCAGCGTGTGATGATTCATCGGAAGTCAGTGGATAAGGTATCTGACCATAAACCACATATATCAATGGTGAATCCAGCCCAATATCAGCAGTTACCTTATCTGTATAACATCTCTAATGATGCTGCCCGCAAGTTCTATGAACAGCAAGGATTAACCAAAGCAGAACCTGCTTTTGAGATTCAATATCCTTCAGGTGCTACCAATGGTTCTGACTCATCAAACAAGGCTTTCTCCATCAAGGGAGACAAAGAAGCGGTTTCTCACTTGTTGATGCAGTGCCGTCATTGCATTCGTTATTCGCTCGGCTATTGTGTGAAACGTGGTGGACAGAAACCAACTTGGCGTGAACCGCTCTTCCTTGAACTCCCTGATAAGCGTCGTTTCCGCTTAGAGTTCGACTGCAAGAACTGTCAGATGAATGTGTGCAACGTTACGTAATTGAAATTCATAACCCATAGTTTATCATCATGATTACAAATAAATGGAATCCCGAGGGAAAAGAACCTGCGCAGACTTCAATAACAAAGAAGACTAACAGCTGTGCTGGACTACGCTGCGGTATCGTTGGAGGAGCCCTCCTCTTACTACTTAGCTTCTTATTCACAGGCTGTTATCATAAGAAGACTCCTTCGTCTTTCCGCTTGCCTGATAGTATTCAAGAGGCACAGATTTCTCGGCGAATAGAAGCAGAAGGCGACTCTATTTTGAAGGATAATGACAGTGATGACATAGAATGGAGTGGCACGCGGAGTAAGGTAGACTCCCTGGCTTTTCGCGTAAAACACCATTATTCGCAAGGGTTTAACTTTATTGTAACGGCAGATTCATTGATGCTTCTTCGTCAACAACCAGAAGAGGCTGTAAACAAGATGGAAACAGATTCCTTTGCTGTGAAGAATGGAAAGGAAGTTGTTGTGGCTGATATTCGTATTCTTCCCATTGATAAGCAGGATTCTGTTTGGGTACAGATTGCAACGGAAGACTATGCCTTTGGCTGGATTCATGAGTCTCGTCTGTTAAAACAAGTAGACCCCGCTGACCCGATTTCCCAATTTATCTCTACATTCTCGAACATTCACTTACTCATATTCTTGATTGTTATCTCAATCATGGCTGTAGGTTATTTGGCACGCAAGATATTGAAGAAGAACGCACACATCGTACACTTTAATGATATTAGTTCGTTCTATCCCACGCTGTTAGCCGTCATCGTGGCACTTTCTGCAGCCTTCTATGCAAGCATTCAGCTCTTTGCACCCGAGACATGGCGTGAATTCTACTTCCACCCCTCTCTTAATCCCTTCTCCCAACCCATATTACTCAATATATTCTTAGTTCTTGTCTGGGCAATGCTTATCATCAGTATTGCTACGATTGACGATGTACGAAGACTATTGAAGTCGGGAGAAGCCCTACTCTATCTTAGCGGTTTAGGTGCAGTATGTGCCGTGAATTACATCGTTTTCTCAGTACTTACTTTATATTATATAGGTTATCCGCTTCTCATTGCCTATATCTATTATGCCTTCCGCATCTATCTACGCAAGAGTAGCGAGACTTATTACTGCGGAAATTGTGGCGTACGCCTTCATAGAAAAGGAAGATGTCCACACTGTGGAGCTGTAAATGAGTAATAAAAAGTACGCGTTAGATAGAACTTTCAACAGACTTTACATCGGAAATAAGTATCCATTAGTTTAGAATTTTATTTACATTTCGATAGCCGTTTTTACCTTATTCTTAGGGTAAAAACAGCTATTTTTATTACCCTTGTAAGTATCAACTAATCAAATAGTTATAAAGAAGGAAAGTAAAAGGTGCCTAATTAGACTTCAAAAGGGCGTTAGTAAGACTTCAAAAGGGCGTCTTTTAGAATCCTAAAGGGCATCTCTTCGAGTCCAATTCATCATGTTTTTGATTTTTTTACATAATGATAAAAATCCTGACACATTTATAAGTGGTAGCTGATTGAATAAGTCCTTTCTTCATTCTAATCCAGTCTAACTTATATGGCTGTATCTCAACAGAATATTTGTAATATTCCTAATAAATTAGGATTGTTTATTATATTTTTTATGCTTACCTTTGTCATCACTAACGATTTATAAAAACATTAGAAATAAGATTATATGATTAAGTCTAAACTTAGAATTGCCCTTTTAATGGCTTCATCTTTGCCTATAGGAATGCAAGCTAACAACATTATCGAAAGCGGAGATACTTCCCGCGTCTATGATATTGACGAAGTTGTCGTCATAGACCAACCAAAGGAGGCTTTCCGTCTGCGCCAGCAACCATTGAGCAGCACTTCTTTCAATGGTGATTTGATTCGTAGCCTCAATGTGCAGGATGTTCGTAATCTCTCTGTGTTTGTCCCATCATTCTCTATGCCTGAGTATGGAAGCCGTTACACATCTTCTATATATATGCGCGGTATCGGCTCACGTGTCTACTCACCAGCTGTGGGTATTTATGTAGATGGTATGCCAATCTTAAGCAAGAGTGCGTTTAATTTCCACACATACGATATTGACCGTGTTGACGTTCTACATGGTCCGCAGGGTACACTTTATGGTATGAATACCGAAGGTGGACTGATTCGACTCTATAGTCGTAACCCTTTCCAATATCAAGGGACGGATGTAAAACTCTCGATTGGTTCGAAACTGCATCGTCAGATTGAGGCAAGTCATTATGAGAAACTGAATGATAAGATGGCATTCTCGGTAGCTGGCTTCTATGGAGGACAAAATGGATTCTTCCGTAATCAGTATGATGGCTCACACGCCGACCTTATCAATGAGTTTGGTGGTAAGGGCCGTTTCCTTTGGCGTCCAATAGACAGACTTAACTTTGACTTCATTGCTGACTATCAATATACTCGTCAGAATGGCTTTCCATATGGTCAGGTGGTGACGGAAGACAAACTATCTTCTGCCACAATCACCTCACCGCTTTATGGATTGAAGGCTGGTACGCAATCGCCTAACCAAATCGTCAAGGTAATTACCGCCGTAATATCATCAATACGGGAATGGGTATTAAGTATGCAGGAAATGGATTTGATATCAATTCGATGACTTCTTGGCAGTTCCTCCGTGACTATATGCTCATGGATATTGACTATCGTCCGCAGGACTTTATGCACCTTACACAGCGTCAATTAGGAAATACGTTGACTGAGGAACTTTCTATCAAGAGCCGTAATAATAGCAAGTGGTATTGGACCTTCGGTGCTTTTGGTTCTTATCAATGGTTGAAGACGACGGCTCCTGTTTATTTCGACCAAGACATGAACAGCTACCTGTCTAAGAAGATTACCGACTATGCTTATAACGGTATGCTCAATGCGATGGCAAGGGGTATGGCACAGAGGTTGATTGCAGGTGGAATGTCAGAGGAACTTGCCAACAAAACGGCACGTGCAAGCACGGCTGCAGCTATTGCTGCGGCAGGTGGTGTCAATATAAATATGACAATGGACCCTGTTCCGGGTATCTTCCGTACGCCAACCCTCAACTTAGGTGTTTACCATGAAAGTAATATTGAGCTTACTGATCGCTTGATGGCAACCTTGGGTTTGCGCTATGATTATTCGCGCGTAAGCATTGACTATGAGACATCTACACGTGTAGCATTACAGGAAAGTGTGATGGGCATAACTATTAATCCTGTTATCACTTCAGCATTGAAGCATAGTGAGCATGATAATTTCAAGCAGTTCCTTCCAAAACTTGGTTTGACTTATCGTCTTCAGGATGGTAGCAATGTCTATGCGACATGGTCAAAGGGCTATCGTGCAGGCGGTTATAACTTCGAGATGTTCTCTGATGTACTTCAGACTGAGACCTCACAAGCAGCCAATAAGGCACGTGCTGATGTGGATATTGCACATGATGAGGCTTACTATGAGCGCATTGCAAAGACAATCGAATATAAGCCAGAGACAAGCTGGAACTATGAGGTGGGAGCGCATCTCAATCTCTTAAACAACCAACTTCATCTTGACCTCGCTGCTTATTATATGCAGATTCGCAATCAGCAACTCTCTGTAATGGCTGGCAACTATGGTTTCGGGCGTGTGATGACAAATGCTGGTCGCAGTCATTCTTGTGGTTTGGAGGCAACACTCCGTGGTGTAGCCTTGGGCAATAAACTATCATATGGTCTTAGCTATGGTTTTACAAGTGCTCAGTTTGATGAGTATAAGGACTCTATCGCTGGAGTAGGAACAGTTAATTATAAGGATAAACGTGTTCCTTTCGTGCCACAGCATACACTGGGTGCCAATGCTGATTACCGCATAGACGTTGACCCTGCAGCCTTGCTCGACCCATCAAATCGTGTCCATTTGCGCAGTGTCACGGTGGGACTCAACCTCTCTGCACAAGGTAAGACTTACTGGGATGAGCAGAACTCTATCGGTCAGAACTTCTATGCTGTTTTAGGTGCTCATGCCGATGCAGACTTCGGTCCACTGCATGTCAACCTTTGGGTGCGTAATCTGACAGACACAAAATACAACAGTTTTGCTGTTCAGAGTGCTGCTACAGGTACACGCTACACCTTTGCTCAGATGGGTAATCCATTCCAAATGGGTGTAGATTTTAGAGTACATTTCTAATGAAAAAAAGCCTCCCCCGACCCCTCCGAACCAAAGGTCACTGACCGAAGGGAAGTAAAGGAGGGGAGGCAAATAGGACAAGGCTTGACATAGGCTATTAAGATTTCAATCCTTGTTTTTGTAAAATCAAATAGGCAGATTATAGATGTAAGACATTAGCTCATAACCCATTTATATAAAAGTAATTGACCTACAACTAAAGTAAGTAAATCTTCGCACTTTAGTTGTAGGTCAATTGTTTTTATTATTATTGGAAACATAATCCTTTCAAAACGCCAATATCCTCTTCTGTGAACAACATATTATAATGTTACTGAATTAACAATTCATTAAAAAGAACCATTTTACTTGTTTATAACAATCATTTAAAAGTACCTTTTGTAATCGAAAAAAATAAAATAAATGTAAATTAATTATGGACTTAAAATCTTTTATTATTGGAATGTTGTCAGGAATAGCCTTGACAATAGTTGGAGTCTTCTTTTTAGCTTTTATAGGTCTACAGGGAGGTAAAGACGATGATATACAGTTTCTTGAACATCCTGTTAGCTACGAAAACAAAAAAACGACTTCATTTAAGGTGTTTCAAGTTATTGAAAAAAACAAAGCTTTAGCAAACGAAATATCAAACAAAGAATACAAATGGTTCAATGGAAATACAGTTGTACTTGTTGGTGATGATTTTTATAGTGATCAAGAAATAACCGTAAAAAATCCACAACGAGTAGGAACATATAGTTATACTAACAAAGCTGGTATACCTATGACAGTACCTGTCATAAAAGGGGAAGTTAAGGAATAATAATTTTTCATGTTTAAAAATATGGAAAATCAGCTGGTCCAATATGAAGATTAAGTCTCAACACCACTCGTGCTAAGCCTTAACACAAAGTGTGCTGGTCCTTAGCACCACATGTACGCAGCGTACATCCTTTTGAACTCCCCTCCTTTCGGAGGGGTTGGGGGAGGCTCCCCTACACCCTAATCTTCCCCACTAACTTTCTTTGTTTCCCTTCTCCAATGATAGGTGCGTGAGCATCTTCTGGGAAGAAGATGGTGAATTGCCCTGGCTTAACACGGAAGTACTCCTTTGCTCCTTGTGTATAAAAGCCGCAATCTCGCTCAGGATTATAGGCAATATCAGGCTCATCTAAGTCAGATAAAGCTGTCCAGCCCATTGTCTCATCCTGCAATAAGGGTACTTGAATATCAATATAGTTCTTATGGAACTCTAATCGTTGCGCTTCTTTACGCTTCAGTTCTACCTCGTCTAAATTGATGAAGAGGTCGTCAGCATCGAGGGTTATGCGTCCTGCTTCTTGTTGGCTGAAATCATGTTGGAGGATATACTCCAGCATTTCCTTCATTCTTGGATGTAGTCCAAAGTAGCGATGGCATGCGCTTAAATCTGCTATTATCATGTTCTTGGATTTACTAAATGTTATAGAAAACTGCTGCAAACATACGTATTTATTTTCTGAAAACAAAGAATTAGCTAATAAATAACGTGTATCTGAGGAATGAAAAAGGGGTACACAGAGCGTGTACCCCTTTTCTATAGGATATTTACAGATAGGCGTCTTACCTTTGTGTGACGTCGTCTGTACAAGATTTTTTTGGCTTGTAGCAGAGCCCAAGCGAATATTATTCCGTCTTGCTTACTTACCCCTTACTACTTTTTCCCAGCCATTCTTAGCGTACTTAGGATTGACAGAGAACTCCCCTGCCCCTATATCAAGATCTCCGCTGTTCGGCACTCGGTACTGTCCCCATGCACATGGTTTAGACTTTTTTGTCTTGTTACTTTTCCATGTTCCTGCATATTGGTTATTACAATAGGAGTCCGAATGGCTATCGATATCGTCATAAACGAACTTACCATCGTTGTTTTCATACCAATAGAACAGCAGATAACCTGTGAAGACACCGCTTCCTGTTTGGCTGGTTTCTTCTTCTAAATTATATTTCGCAATACTACACCCACGACGCTTAAACTGCCCTTTCATAGAGTCGTCTACACCATACGTAGGATGTGTAAATTCCCTATTCTCAACAATATCAATGGTTCCACGGAAGTTACAACGATTGTTCTTAACAACGGTAATACCGCTGACATCATATTGATTATCATCCGTTCGTTGTACTTTTTGAATGTCTATCGAAAACTTCTGATAGTCTGTTCCAATATAACCAATGTATGGAACGCTCTTGTCAGACAATATATTTGAGAAGTCAGTCTCAGCACTTGTGTTCTTACTATCATTTACCATAGAAAGAATCCACTTCGGAACATTAGTCTCCGCCTTCTTTTCTTGGCAACTCGCAAAAGATAAAACAATCAAGAGTAGTGCTAAGTAATTAAATAACTTGCTCATAATATTCTGATATAAATATGATTATAGGGAGCGAAGTCCTTATCCAAGGAAGTGTATCTGACCAATGAAATAAAGTAAGATGTAACCCAGTATGAGGGAAACAAGACCGCTGGTCAGACCCACCTTAAGCATATCGTTCTGCTTCACAAGTCCTGTTGAGTAAGCAATAGCATTCGGTGGTGTAGAGATAGGGAGACACATTGCAGTAGAGGCAGCAATGGCAATACCGATGAGGACGGTGCTTGTACCGCCAATACCACCAAGTTTGTCGCCCATACCACGACATACTACAGCGAGGATTGGAACTAACAGCGCTGCTGTTGCTGTATTTGAAATGAAGTTAGAAAGGAAATAACAAATCAAACCAGAGATAGCAAGGATAACGATAGGGCTCCAATTACCGAATGGAATACTCTCGATAGCAGCATCTGCCAAACCTGAACCGTTCATTCCCAAGCCAATAGCAAAACCTCCAGCAACCATCCAGATAACACTCCAGTTAATCTCCTGCATATCCTTTGCAGTGATAACACCAGTGATAGCGAAGATTGCCATTGGAATCATTGAAACGGTGTTAGTGTCAATACCTGTGACATCCTTTGGAATTACCCATAGAAGGATTGTTACAATAAAGGTTATGATAACAACCCACATACGCCATCCACGGTGTACCTCACCATCAATCTTCAGATGAATAGTCTTCTGTGTGAATGGGAAGAAGTAAAGAATAATTCTCCATGACAACAAAAGCAGAATGATCACAAGCGGTGCCATGAAAGCCATCCAGTGCATGAAGTCAATATTCATATTAAGACCAGCTGGGTCATTGAGATATTTAAGAGCAATAAGGTTCGGAGGTGTTCCAATCGGTGTTCCCATACCACCGAGGTTGGCTGCAATAGGAATAGACATTGTCAAGGCAATACGTCCCTTACCATTAGCAGGTAGCGCAGCAAAGACTGGAGTAAGGAAAGTAAGCATCAATGCCGCTGTTGCAGTATTTGAGATGAACATTGAGAAGAGTCCTGTAATAAGCAGGAATCCCAAAAGAACATTCTCACTCTTATTACCAAAAGGCTTAATAAGATTACGTGCCAAGAGCGTATCAAGTCCCGACTTCGATGCCGCTATCGCTAAGATAAAGCCTGCAAGGAAGAGCATGATGATAGGGTCAGCAAAGGATGCCATGATTTCCTTTGAGTCAAGTAACTCACCTATCCCGTCGCCTTTGAAGACTCCAAAAGCGTTTTTTTGGATACAGTGACGCACATGATAGACATAATACTCAGTGACGTTGCCCATGCAGGGATGCACTCTGTTAGCCACGATAAGGTGGCAAACACAAAGATTGCAATAATGCGTTGCTGTACTACGGTCAACCCATTAATGCCAAAACTGCTTGTGGGAAGATTCCAAATAATGGCTGTAACCACGAGGATAGCTAAAAGTTCCCAGACTTTTTTCATCTCAATGTGATTACCAAGTTCGTTAGTCTTTTCTTCTGCCATGGTGTTAGTTGTTTAGTTTAATAAATTTAGATTGTTGATTAATAGATTTGCGGGCTAAAGTATAAAAAATATTCTTATCAAGCAAAAGAATCTTTCTTTTTTTGTATTTTTGCATGATAAATCTTTGTTTATGCGGCAATTATTAGTATTTACCCTCTCCGTTTTATTGTTTTTATCGTGTGGTAATCATCAAAAGCAAGTGGCTGATAAAAGCGAGAAAGGAGAGAAAACAGAACTACAGTATGCTCGAAATATTACAATCGAACGTACGAAAGATTATGTGGTTGTACGCTTGTTGAATCCTTGGAAAGCGGGAACCGTTCTACATACTTACTACCTTGTTGAACGCGGAAAGGATGTAAACGTTCCTGACGACGGAACAAAAGTGGTCATTCCCCTTCGCAAGAGTGTTATCTTCACGACAGCCCATGCAAACCTTGTTGAGATGCTTCATGCACAGAAAGCGATTGCTGGTGTTGCCGATTTGAAGTATATGATTATCCCAGATATTCAGAAACGCGCAAGAATAAAGGGCGGTATTGTAGACTGTGGTGATGCGATGAAGCCTGATGTAGAGCGAATTATAGATCTAAACGCAGATGCAATACTACTTTCTCCTTTTGAAAACAATGGTGGTTATGGTCGTTTAGAACAGATAGGAGTACCCATCATTGAATGTGCCGACTACATGGAACGTTCTGCTTTAGGGCGTGCTGAATGGATGAAGTTTTATGGCATTCTCTTTGGGCGGGAGCATGAAGCCGACTCTTTATTTGCTGTTGTTAAACAAAACTATAAGTCTTTAAGCCAAAAGGCAAGTCAAAGTAAGATTACTCGTAGTGTCTTACCTGACAGAAAAGTGGGTGCTGTGTGGTATCTACCGGGTGGCGAGAGCAGTGTGGGTTTACTATATAAAGATGCACATGGACGCTATGCTTATTCAAATGATAAGCATAGTGGAAGTCTTGCAATGCCTTTTGAAACGATCTTGGATAAGTTCGCACAAAGTGATTTTTGGATATTAAGTTATAATGGTAATTTCAATCGCCGAGTTTTATTGGCAGAATATCAAGGTTACGCAAAGCTAAAACCTTATCAAACAAAGGAAATATATGGCTGTAAGGTAGATAGTAAACCCTACTTTGAAGAGGTCAGCTGGCATCCCGATTGGTTGCTCTCAGACTTGATTCAACTTTTCCATCCCGACTTGAAGATTGCCCCACTGCGTTATTATCAGAAGTTAGAAGATTGATAGAACCGAAACGATAAGATAATGAAACGGAATATTCTTCTTTTTATATGCTTAGCAACAAGTATCCTACTTCTATTTGGATTGAACCTTACAACAGGTTCTGTTCAGATCCCCTTTGCTGATGTATTGGATATTCTGTGTGGTCGTTTTACAGGAAAAGAAAGCTGGGAATATATTATTTTAGAGAACCGACTCCCTCAAACACTCACTGCCATACTTTGTGGAGCATCGTTGTCAGTTTGTGGTTTAATGCTTCAAACAGCCTTTCGCAATCCTTTAGCAGGTCCAGATGTATTTGGTATCAGTTCTGGTGCAGGCTTAGGTGTTGCCTTGGTGATGCTATTGTTGGGTGGAACTGTCTCTACTTCTATCTTTACTGTTTCAGGCTTTCTTGCCATTCTTACCGCAGCTTTCGTTGGAGCAATCGCTGTAACAGCACTCATCTTGTTCCTTTCCACTTTAGTACGCAACAGTGTTTTATTACTGATAGTGGGTATCATGGTGGGATATGTTTCTTCTTCCGCTGTTTCTCTTTTGAATTTCTTTGCATCGGAAGAAGGCGTGAAAAGCTATATGGTATGGGGAATGGGTAATTTTGGAGCTGTATCAATGAATCATATCCCTCTTTTTTCTATTCTCTGTTTAATAGGTATTATAGCTTCTTTTTTATTGGTAAAGCCACTGAACATCCTACTCTTAGGACCACAATATGCAGAGAGTTTAGGGATTAGCACACGCCAGATTCGCAATATACTATTAGTAGTCGTAGGTCTGCTAACAGCCATCACAACCGCTTTCTGTGGTCCTATTTCATTTATCGGGTTAGCTATTCCACATATAGCCCGCCTCTTATTCCGTACTGAGAATCATCAGATACTTCTTCCAGGAACAGTGTTGAGCGGTGCTGTAATCGCTTTACTTTGCAACTTTATTTGTTATCTTCCTGGCGAGTCAGGTATAATCCCACTTAATGCTGTCACCCCACTCATCGGCGCCCCCGTTATCATTTACGTGATTATTCAGCGTAGGTAATTATCAGCCCATTAGCATATTAGTAAAGAGTTATTATTATTATTCCCTTGTATTAATTCCATTATTATGCTTGTTGCTTTCAACTATTTTTCTTAACTTTGCACACAAATTAACCCAAAAACTAAAACTACGGCGATATATGATGTGGCGTAATAGCCACGACCGTATCATAATCAGAGGTGCATTTAAGCATATAAGATTGGTAACTCGTAGTAGGATAATAGTAGAAAATTAAGCCATTCAAATTAGATGAATAAGAAGGAAAAATCAGAACGTAGTCTGTACGTTAAGCCAGAATGTAATTTGTTGAATACAAATATAGAATCAATTTTGCAAAGCGCCAGTGGTAACGCTGGTCGTATTAACCCTGGTCAAGGTGCTGGTGATGCAAAACAATCACCTTTCTGGGAAGATGAAGATGTAGTGAGTGTAAGTAATAATTGGAGTGAATAAGTTATTTACATATAAGATTAACCACACTTAACGAGTAAGAAATAAATAGAGATATGAAGATTAAACTATACGTTTGATATTATCATGGGTAGGCTGTGCATTGACAGGTGCTGCGTTAATTACCAGTTGCTCAAATGAAGATATATTGCAAGGCTCACAGGAAACACGTAGCAATGTTGAGGATTCTATAACATTCAGTGGTATTTCTCAAGAGAGTGCTGCAACTCGTACAATTATTTACGACCACACGAAGGGGGGCGGTGCTTCTGTTATCTGGAAAGAAACTGACAACATTCTCGTGAAAGATAATTCTGGGCAGTGGCGCCAGAGTGCTACAGCTACATTCCCTATCGCATCAAAGAAGTCGAATGCATTATTTAAACTTGCTGGTAGATATACCAGAACGACCCATGATGTAGTTTATACGAACAAGACTTTGAAAGGCTCACAGCCCCAAGTGGAGATTAAGAACAAACAAACACAGTCTGCTCCAAACAACTTCGACCACGCTGGTGAGTCGGGTGACTGTGGTATTGCAACCGCTACAAGATGGGTAATGATTATAAATTTACCCTTGAACATAAGGCTTCTTACATATGTCTTATCCCTCGTTCAAGCAATGCTTATGTGAATCGTAGTAAGATTATAAAGATTGAAATATCATCAGAGGATAACATTGCAGGTGTTTACAATATTGCAACAGACGGTACACTCTCACTTGCTTCTGGCGGTTCAAAGACCATCACACTTACAACTGGAAGTGGTTTTGATATTGACAATACGACTGCTGACATGAGTAAGAACGCGTCTTACGCCGTAATAGCTCCAGGAACACACAACCTTCGTATTCGTTATTGGCTCCGTAACACAACAGATAATCCTAAAGGTTCTATTGATGGTACTGTAACCAAGTATGTTACACTTACTTTTGTTCCGGGTTCAATACATGACATTACTGCAAATCTTAATATCAATGACTTTGGTGGTACCAACTATTATCTCTGGGATGCAAAGAAGAACTTTTGGGATGGACATGAATGGAACAGTGCTGACCCATGGCAACCAACGAAATTCCTGACTACAAGTAGTCTAAATTATCCACTACCTGGAAGCGATAGTTATAATCGTCCTCGTACAGCAACAGGACGTTTTGATGCTACAACCGCTCATTTTGCAGCTCTCCCTAATGCCAATGAGATGGCATGGTATGTGCTGAAGGGTGATCCTCATTATGATGCTGATGAGCTTTGGTCAACAATGGGCTATCTCTATAAGGGTGGTATGTGGTTTAAGAAGAAAGCAAATATTGCTGGATTCACTGACAGTCACCATCCTGATAACGCTTCGACTGATTTGCGTGACACCTATACGAGAGTTGCAAAAGCGGCTTCACAGCAACTTCCTGTTATCACAGAGATGAACCAATATTTCTACCTTCCTTTCTTAGGCTATTATAGCACTGGTAGTAATAACTATAAGTTCCAATCTGCTGGTGTCACAGGTTATTACTGGACATCAAGTGCTGTACCTTCAAATCAAACGGGTAGCTATGCCCTAACAATTAATAAAGGTCTTGCTGCTTTACAAGACAATTCTCCTTCTAATGGTATGATTATTCAGCCATTCGAGTAAGCTTTATAATTGAAAATATAGAAAGAGTTAAGCCAACAACCTTTATGTCGTACAACTTAAGCTACGATATTAGAGGTTATTGGCTTAACTCTTTTTGAATGATATGGTTATTTTCAAATTACTTTAGTTCTATCGAAACATCAATAATAAACTAATGCTATTATATAATAAGACATACAGGACAACGCTAAGTTTGCAACAAAAAACGTAAGTTGCTCTGTTTGATATTTCTAAGCTCTTAACGCAAGTGGCTAAAGCTTATCACCCTCTAACTTTTTGAAGATGCCTTTTTGTCCTAATTTTTTTCACATTTTAAGTTTATAAAGACCACCAAACAGCTTACAAACAACGCCCTTTTGACTTGCAAAAGATGCCCTTTAAGCCCCTTAGTAACGCCCTTTTGAACCCTTACAAAGCACCTATTGGAACCCATCTTTACAACTATTTGATAACAAATAACTTACGAAGGCTCTTAAACAACTCGTTTTTTTCACCCATCCCCCACGTTTACTTTGCATATTTTTGTCAATATATTTTTGAGGAGTGGTGGATGGTGAGTAGTGAGTGTTGAGTGGTGGGTGTTAATGACTTCTATAAAGTTCATTGTAAATCCACACATCATCATCACCCAACATTCAATCTCTCATATCATCAACACTCAACATTCATCACCCAACACCCAACACCCAACCCCACACATCATCATCACCCAACATCCAACACCCATCACCCAACATTCAACCCCACACATCATCATCACCCAACATCCCAACACCCAACACCCAACATTCAACCCCCACATCATCATCACCCAACATCCAACACCCAACACCCAACATTCAACCCCATTAATTTCATAATCTCGTTTTTTTTATGTAAGTTTGCGGTAAAATAGGTAAGGGGTGAGAGGTGTTAGGTGATAGGTGTTGATGATTACTAAAATCTACACATCATCAACACCCATCACCCAACACCCATCACCCAACAATATTATGAACATGAAACAGAATCTTAAAAATGTTGTGCTTGCCGCAGGACTTGCCTGCACAGCACTTACAGGTCAGGCACAGAAAGCAAGACCTAAGACCACACAGACGGTCAGCAATTCGCTTATGAAACAGAGTACGCTACCTTTCAACGCCCCTGATTTCAGCCGTATCAAGGGTGAAGACTATCTCCCTGCTATCAAAGCGGCTATCGCTGAGCAGAGAGCTGAGATAAAGAAGATTACGGACAATAAACAGAAACCTACCTTCGCTAATACTATCTTGGCTTACGAGCGGAGCGGAAAGGACTTGGAACGTATCTCAAACATCTTCTATGCGCTGGTATCTGCTGACAAGACACCTGAGATTGAGAAGGCACAGGGAAGTATCGTACCACTGATGACGGAGTTTGAGAATGAAATAAAGTTCAACCAGAAGTTCTTCCAGCGCATCAAGTATGTCTATGACCATGAGTACAAGACGCTCAAGGGCGAGGATAAGAAGCTGTTAGAGGTGGTTTACAAGGACTTCACCCACGCTGGTGCCTTGCTTCCAAAAGAGAAGATGGTACGTATGCAGGAAATCAACAAGGAGTTGGCAAAGCTTCAGCAGGAGTTTGGCGATATGCTTCCTAAGGCTGCCAATGAGGCTACCGTATGGGTCAGTGACGTGAAGGAATTAGCAGGACTCAGCGAGACGGATATCGCTCAGTGCAAGAAAGATGCTGAGAGCCGTGGTGGTAAGGCACCTTACTGCATCGTGATTACGAATACCACTCAGCAGCCTATCCTTGCAAGTCTTGAAAACCGTGGCTTACGTGAGCGTGTCTACAACGCTTCTATTCATCGTACAGACGGTACAGGTGCTTACAACACCTTCCCTGTCATCGTGAAGATAGCTCGCTTGCGTGCGGAGAAGGCTCAGCTGATGGGTTATAAGAACTATGCTTCTTACTCGCTCTCAAAGACGATGGCGAAGAATACGGATAACGTCTATGCCTTCTTGCATCAGATGATTGAGGCTTACAAACCTAAGTCGGAGGCTCAGACAAAGGCTATCGAGGAGTATATGAATAAACAAGTGAACAAGTTAACGAGTGGACAAGTAGACAAGTTAACGGCTGAACAAGTTAACGCAAGTAACTCGTCTACTGGTCAACCTGTCAACTCGTTCACTCCACTTCAGCCTTACGACCGCTTCTATTATTCGGCTAAGATGAAGAAGGATCAGTACAGTTTCTCAGATGATGACGTGAAGCCTTACTTCAATCTTGATTCCGTACTCGTAAATGGTATCTTCTATGCGGCTCATCGTGTCTACGGACTTAGCTTCCGCGAGCGTAAGGATATCCCTACCTATCATAAAGACATGAAGGTGTTTGACGTGATAGATGCTGACGGTAAGCAGTTGGCGCTGTTCTACTGTGATTACTTCCGCCGTCCAACAAAGCGTGGTGGTGCTTGGATGAGCGCCTTCCTCAAGCAGAGTGGCGACCGTCAGCAGAAACCTCTGATTTTCAACGTTTGTAACTATGCCAAGGCTCCAGAAGGTCAGCCAACGCTCCTTACTTGGGATGAGACTCAGACGATGTTCCACGAGTTCGGACACGCCCTGCACGGTATGCTTTCTAACTGTAAGTATAACACGTTGAGTGGTACTGCCGTATCACGTGACTTCGTGGAGATGCCGTCACAGTTCAATGAGTCGTTCGCAAGCATACCAGAGGTATTCAACCACTATGCACGCCATTACAAGACCAACGAACCGATGCCAGATGCCCTGCGTGAGAAGATGTTGGGTTCGCTCAACTTCCTTTCAGCTTACGCATTAGGCGAGAACCTTGCTGCTACCTCTGTGGATTTGGCTTGGCATTGCCTCTCACCTTCTGAGGTTCCGACAGTTGAGGAGGCTCCAGCTTTCGAGAAGAAGGTACTGGCTGATATGGGTCTGCTGAACAATCAGATTCCTCCACGCTACTCTACCTCTTACTTCAACCACATCTGGGGCGGAGGATATGCAGCTGGTTATTACAGCTATCTGTGGAGTGAGGTATTAGCCGCAAACATTGCTGATTACTTCGAGGCTCACGGTGCACTGACACGTAAGGTGGGTGAGGACTTCCGCCAGAAGATTCTCTCACGTGGTAATACCCGCGACCTGATGCAGATTTTTCTCTGACTTCACTGGCCTCAAAGCTCCTGATACAAAAGGGATTGCTGAAGGCAAGGGGGATGTAGAAGCCTCAACCAGCTGAACCAACCAACTGGCCCTCCCTTACCCCTCCCCCAGAAGGGAGGGGAGTGATCTACGTCACTTGCCTGAAAGTAAAGCAGTAATTTACAGATAATACTTCTCCAATTAATAGCAAACCACAATGAGCAGAACATACTACTCCCCTCCCTTTGGGGGAGGGGTCGGGGGAGGGGCCAGTTGGGTCCGCTTCTTCTTGTTCTTTCTTCTCTCTCTTCTAATCCTCAACTTTGGGGTAAAAGGCTATTGGAAGTTAAAGTCCTATTCATTCCAAAGCTATTTCAAAGATGTATGGGAGATCTGTCACGAAAAGGGGTTTAACGAAGACTACTGCATCCTCGTAGACTTTCGCGCCCATCGGGTGAGGACCGAATGGCTATTATCGACCTGAATACGTTGTCCGTACTCGATACTGGTCCTTGCGCACACGGCAAAGGAAAGGGTAACAGTGCGTGGAAACCAGTTTTCTCAAATAAGGAAGAAAGCAGATGCTCAAGTCTCGGAGCTTTCAAGATTGCAGAGAAAGGCTATTCCACTACTGTCGGGTTGCGTTTTGCTCTTGATGGGTTGGATGCATCAAACAGCAATGCAAGACGAAGAAACATCCTCATCCATAGTTCCCGATACGTGGGCATTATGCACCATCTCACATCTTATCTCCCACTCTCCGATGCTTCGTGGGGATGCTTCACTACAAGCCCTGCTATGCTGAAGAAAATCGAAGCCCTTTGTGACAAGAGCAAGAAGCCTATCCTGCTTTATGCATATAAATAATCTTGACAAACAAAAAGATTATAATGGAACTGAACCTGAAAAGAACCCTGACTTGTATAATCCTGACTGTGCTCACCACTCTCAGCACACGTGCCCAGACCTTATGCGTCATTGACGGTACTCCCCTTCCCGACTCCCTCCTGCACGTCACCATCGACGAGATGCGGTCGGATTCGGCCAAAGAGATTGTGGCAAAAAGACTGGGACTTATTCCGCCCCAAGCGATTGAATCCATTCAGACATTCGCAGTAGAAGAGCAGATAAAGCAAGGGAAGAACATCATATTCTGTAAATCACCCAAAGATATCATCATCATGCGAACCAACTCGCTTGTAGAACTACAATGGGTAATAAACGGTAAACTAAGGAAACCACGAAAGAAGTTGACCATCATTGATTATAAGCTCACTCCCCAACGTATAACGGAGGCTTTGCCAAGGGGTATCAAACCCACCGACATCCTCTCTATCGACATCATTACTTATGTAAACGATCCACGACAAGAAAAACATCCGACAATCGTGATTAAGACAAAAAGCCTGACTACCAAATAATATGTAAGGCTTTTATCCAAAAACATAAACCTATATCTGAAAATGAATAGACAACCACCATACAGCAAAGAAAACGAGTATAAGAACAATAGCGAACATTCTGCAAATAGGGCTCTCCCCTTTCGGGGGAGCCGGAGGGGGCTTCTGGTGCTTCCTTCATCTCCCACTCGCTTTCCCTTCCCCTCCAAAGCGTATCGGCAGTTCTCACCTTACTAAACGAGGGCTGTACGATTCCTTCATCTCCCGCTATCGTAAGGAGCGGACAGGGGGCTTGACGAGGTTCAGATAACTGATATCAGCGAACTTTATGACCGTCTTGAAGGAACTCGGAAAACGTAAGGAGACCATACTCAAAACAATCCGCGAGCAAGAGAAACTCACACCAGAATTAGAAGCAAAAATCCGAGCTTGTATGGATTCCACAGAGTTGGAAGATATCTACCTACCATATAAACCCAAACGCCGTACACGTGCGCAGATTGCACGTGAACAAGGATTGGAGCCGTTAGCGTTGGCGATAATGAGAGAAGCCCAAAAACCTACAGCCCCCTCCAGATCCCCCGAAGGGGGGAAAGAAGCCCCACCCGACCTCCCCGAAGGGGGAGGAGACAAACTTGCAAGTATTTTGCAGAAATATCAAGGAAGAGCCAAAGAATCTTTATCCTCTCGTGTGCGCATAGGCACTCCTCCCCTTTCGGGGAGGTCGGGTGGGGCTTTGGCTTTGGACATCATTGCCGAGATTGTCTCCGAGAACCAGCAGGCACGCAATACCGTCCGCACAGCTTACCAGCGTGGGGCTGTCATTACGTCGAAGGTCATCAAGAAGATGAAGGATACCGACGAGGCGCAGAAGTTCGCTGATTACTTCGACTTCTCCGAACCTCTCCGACGATGCAATAGCCACCGACTTCTTGCCATGCGTCGTGGTGAGGACCAAGGCATCTTGCGCGTAAGCATCACGATTGATGGCGAAGAATGTATCTCACGCCTCACCCGCCAATTCGTGCGTGGACACGGAGTTTGTCAGACCCTCGTCAGCCAAGCCGTTGAAGACTCCTTCAAACGTCTTATCAATCCGAGCATTGAAAATGAATTTGCTGTCTTGAGCAAGGAGCGTGCCGACGAAGAGGCTATCAAGGTCTTTACCGAGAACCTCCGCCAGCTTCTCCTCTCTCCCCCCACTCGGTCAGAAACGTGTCCTCGCCCTCGACCCCGGTTTTGCCAACGGATGTAAGATTGCTTGCCTTGACGAACAAGGTAACCTCCTTCATCATGAGATTATCTATCCGCATCCACCACGCAATCAAACGAGACAAGCCACGGAAGCCCTGCAAAGGATGATAAACACTTATAAGATTGAGGCTATTGCCATTGGCAATGGTACGGCAAGCAGGGAGAGTAAGGAGTTTGTTGAGAACATAACGACCGAAACTACAACTGGCCCCTCCCTCACCCCTCCCCCATAGGGAGGGGGGGAGAGAAGCCTCCCCCAACCCCTCCGAAAGGAGGGGAGTACCTATGCGCACACGAGAGGATAAGGGCGCTTTAAATCTTCCCCCACACCTCAGCAAAGAACTTGCAAGCTTGTCTCCTCCCCCTTCGGGGAGGTCGGGTGGGGCTTCCATCTTCCTTGTCTCCGAGGATGGTGCCTCCATCTATTCCGCTTCTCCCGTGGCTCGCGAGGAGTTCCCCGACGAGGATGTGACCACACGTGGAGCCATATCTATCGGCAGACGACTGATGGACCCGCTCGCTGAACTCGTGAAGATTGACCCGAAGAGCATCGGTGTTGGACAATACCAACACGATGTCGACCAATCAAAGCTTAAGCATTCACTCGACCAAACGGTGATGAGTTGTGTCAATCAGGTGGGTGTCAACCTCAACACGGCTTCCCTCCACTTGCTCACCTACGTCAGCGGACTCGGTCCTGCCCTTGCCCGCAACATCATTGATTACCGACGTGAGCACGGTCCTTTCACTTCACGTGCCCAGCTCAAGAAGGTGAAGCGTTTAGGTGATACAGCCTTCCAGCAGTGTGCAGGCTTCCTCCGTATTCCCGATGCCAAGAACCCACTCGATAACTCTGCCGTTCATCCCGAGAGCTATCACATCGTTGAGCAAATGGCGAAGGACTTGAAATGTACGATAAAGGATCTCATTGGCAATAAGAAACTCTTGGCAGAAATTGATGTCAAGAGATACCTCACCTCCCCCCCCCTCTCCGAAAGGAGAGGGGAGTAAGCTCCCCAACCCCTCCGAAAGGAGGGAGGAGCTCACCCAACCTCCCCGAAAAGGGAGGAGTGCCTATGCACACGAGAGGATAAGGGCGCTTTAAATCTTTCCCAACACCTCAGCGAAATATCCGCAGCTTGCCTCCCTCCCTTCGGAGGGGTCGGGGGAGGCTACCCTCCGCGACATCCTCACCGAACTTGAGAAGCCTGGGCGTGATCCCCGTGGAGAGGTTGAAGTCTTCGAATTCGACAAGAATGTCCATACCCTCTCCGACCTCACCATAGGAATGGAACTCCCCGGTATCGTTACAAACATCACCAACTTCGGAGCCTTCGTCGACATCGGTGTTCATCAAGACGGACTCGTCCACATCTCTCAACTCTCCGACCGCTTCGTCACCGACCCCACACAAGTCATCCGCCTTCATCAGCACGTCCGCGTCCGTGTCGTCGAAGTAGATATGCGTCGCAAACGTATCGCATTGAGTATGAAGAATATCAAACAATAAAAATATATGAATCAGACAAAGAAAATCCTTGCCTACTTAGGTTGTATTGCGTTTACCGCCTTGGGCGTATGGCTCCTTACCGTAGAAGACCCCACCACAACTTATCCACTATGGACAATAAGAGTTGCTGGCATCCTCTCCATCATCTTCTTTGGTGGTGGCGGTTTGTTTATGGCTTATAAAAAGGTAAAACTTCTCATAAACCATAAGAAAGAAATAGAATTTACCGATAGAGGTATCTCTATCTGCGGAGCTGAGGAAATATTATGGAACGAGATTGCCGACTTCTCCCTAATACGTTTAAAGGTAACAGGTTGATAACCATTCAGATGAAAGACCCTGAAAAGGTTATCGCAAACGAATCTTCATGGATAAAACGCAAGACTATGGAGTATAACCTCAAGACTATCAACGCCCTCTACTCCTTCCCTGCCTATATGATGGATGGACGAGCTGAAGAAGCACTTACGCTCTGCAAGCTGAACTTGGCAAAACATAAATAATATAACAAATAACCCTATTTAAGCCCTCCTCCCTTTGGGAGGGATTGGAGGTGAGTATTAAGCTATGCATGACATTATTGGAGGCTTTATAGGCTTAACATTGGTTCATATAGGTGCTGCACTTCGCTTCGTCTATCATCGCTTTATTATCAGAGATAATTATAGTTATCATTCCTTGATAACTGAATCACCAGTATTTGATTGCTTCAAAGAATCATACAAAGAACAATTCAAGAGATGGAAGCAGAGACAAATTCAACGTAATCAAGCATATGATATAGACCTGAATGAGGAACAACAACAAACACTCGAAATGTTTCTCAAAGAGGGTAGAAGTAAGAAAGAGATAATACAAGGTATGATTGAAACTGGCGAATTAAAGCTAATAGATGTTGACATTTACCCTCGTAATCCCGAATACTTTTCCAATCGTGTCCTTGATGGTATCATAGGTTTATGCTTCCTTATCATACTAATCCTCATTATTCATTACATTTAAATCAGGTGAATATGAGCGATAGCCTCTTATTTAAGTTTCTTTCTATACAATCATTGGGTAATCTCAATCAGCGAAGCTTTATATCTTCCTTTCGGAATCCTATCTATCACCGCTTCTTTATATCCAGTAGGTAGAAGTCCACCTGGAAGCCATAGCACATTCGCTCCGACTTCGTTACCCGACGGCATCCTCAACCTGAGTTTCTTTGGCTTGGGGATGTCAATCCTTACTAATACCCGATGTTTCCACGCACCCGCAGGGATTCCCAATTCATGTTCGATGCGCGACAAGTCGCCATGACTTCTCATCAATACACTATCCATCTCCGACTTCATCATGATAAACTGACTATTATCAGCCTTACCGATAGAGTCGCCATGATATCGTTCTAACAATTCTTTCGAAACGATACACGATGCACCTGCCTTAAAATTCTTCAGATGTCGCCTTATATATCTTCGTTTCAAATAGGTTTCGGGTGCAGGTCGTTTACCCTTAGGAATCATCAGTATGCCCTTTCTCGACATACCCCTACGAAAGTATTTATCAATAAGACTTACAGTATCAGCACGATAAGAACCCTTAAGCTGCCCATCAACTTTCTGCCCAAAATTATCCGACAACAAAGAATCCTGCTTCGTCAGACACCTCGCAGTCTCTTTCGTTATCACATATTGCGCATGCGCCCCCTGCCCCACTCCTACAACGAGCAGCAGAACCAAAACTATGTAATGGATTAGCCTCACCCCCAACCCCTCTCCGAACCAACGGTCACTGACCGAAGGGAAGTAAAGGAGAGAGGGGGGTAAATAGCGAGATACCCCTATGTTCAGGGACTTCTTCTTTACTTTTTTCATTTTTACCACAGAATCATCTAATTATATAGGGATAACGCGCTGTTCACTCCCCTCTCCATTTACTCTCTTCGGGCAATTGCCATTGATTCAGAGAGTTCAAGAGTAGCTACTATAGGGATATCTCGGTGTCTACTCCCCTCCCTTTGGGGGAGGGGCAAGGGGGGGCTGCTTGTAGTGTTCTGGTGTGTTGCTGTTGTTATACTTGAAAAAGCTGCCACCCTTTCAGGCGACAGCTTCCATTCCGTTATAACGAGTGCCCACGTTCGTGAGCGTCATTAATTTACTTTACTTTGTCAACAATAGCCTTAAAAGCTTCCTGATTGTTAACAGCGAGGTCAGCGAGCACCTTACGGTTGATCTCGATACCAGCCTTGTGCAATGCACCCATCAACTGGCTGTAGCTCATATCATAAAGACGAGCAGCAGCGTTGATACGCTGAATCCACAATGCGCGGAAGTTACGCTTCTTGTTACGACGGTCACGATAAGCATAAGTCAAACCCTTCTCATAGGTATTCTTTGCTACCGTCCAAACATTTACGGGCACCATAGTAACCCTTAGTCTGCTTCAGAATTCTTGTTCTCTTTGCTTTTGAAGCAACATGATTGACTGATCTTGGCATAGTTTTTCTTTCCTTTTAATTTGTTTGACTAATGAATTAACGAAGTCTGAGCAAGTCGCGTACCTGCTTCAAGTTTGTACCATCCACGAGCGTCTGGTGAACAAGATTTCTCTTCTGTTTCTTTGTCTTCTTAGTCAGAATGTGACTGTGGTAAGCGTGATGACGTTTAATCTTACCAGTACCGGTGAACGTGAATCTCTTCTTTGCGCCGGAATTTGTCTTCTGTTTTGGCATTTTTGTAAAATTTAAAATTGTTATTTATATTCATCTGTGGCAACGTATATACCAGGACGTTACGCACAGGTTGCCCATGTCGCCCCTCATAACGAGGAGACACCCAACGGGCGTTAGTCAATATTCAGTTTCTTCAATGCGTCAGCACCATTCTTAGCGTTGGCAAACAAACCGCCATCCGTCTTTGGCTCCTCGCTGACGCCCTCAGCACCTGCCTTTGCACCAGCCTCTGCCTCCTCACGGTCGCGCTTCTGCTGACTCTTCTTGGCAACACCTGCTTTCTTAGGTGCAAGATAGAGGAACATCTTCTTGCCTTCGAGCTTCGGAAGCTGCTCTACCTTTGCGAGCTCCTCAAGATCGTTAGCAAAACGAAGCAATAACACCTCGCCCTGCTCCTTAAACAGAATCGAACGACCACGGAAGAACACGTATGCGCGTACCTTATTACCTGCATTGAGGAACTCCTGCGCATGCTTGAGCTTAAACTTATAGTCGTGCTCATCCGTCTGAGGACCGAAACGAATCTCCTTCACCTCCTGCTTAACCTGCTTCTGCTTCATCTCCTTCTGATGCTTCTTCTGCTGGTAGAGGAACTTAGAATAGTCGATGATACGACAAACCGGTGGCTGTGCGTTAGGAGAAATCTCCACAAGGTCAACTCCCTCTTTCTGAGCCAATTCCAACGCCTTTCGCGTAGGCATAACCTCAGCTCCATCATCACTTACCACACGTACTTCCCGAACGCGAATCTGCTCGTTCACGCGGTACTTCATTTTCATTTTGTCATTCTTCATTCAACTATTTTAAAGTGTCTAAATTCGCTAAACGCGTGCAAAGTTACTATTTTCCAACCGATTATCCAAGCGTTTTAGTTATATTTTTCACATAAAGAGGAAAATAAAGCCCCACCCGACCTCCCCGAAGGGGGAGGAGTGCCTATGCGCACACGAGGGGGATTAGGACTCAGGGCTCTTTATCTGATAGTTTTCTGCAAAATACTTGCAAACTTGCCTCCTCCCTTTCGGGGAGGTCAGGGTGGGAGCTTCCTTTTACAAACAGCTCGACATACCCAGCGTTGTAGCAATGGCAGTGAGCACAGAGATAATCACATTAATGATTGTTTTCCATTTTTCGTGTTTCATAAGGCTTTTTTACTTTGAAATTTGAGGTTTGAACTTTGAACTTTATGATTTGAACTATTAACTTTGAACTTTGAGGTTTGAACTTTGAACTTTATGATTTGCGACTATTAACTTTGAACTATTAACTTTGAACTATTAACTTTGAACAATTACCGACTACGAATTTCTCTAATTACGCTAATACTTATTGCGATGTAATTCGTGCAATTCGCGTAATTCGTAGTTAACTTTATGATTTGCGTTTAACCCTTAAGCTATATCAGTAATCATAATTATGGATTATGAATTCTGAATTATGAATTCTTGATAGTATCTCGCTAATCACCCCCCTCTCTTTTACTTCCCTTCGGTCAGTGACCGTTGGTTCGGAGAGGGGTTGGGGGTGAGGCTCCTTCTTTCCCTTCTGGATAGGGGGTGGGGTGAGGCTCCTTAGGGAATCTCAGTATCTACTCCCCTCCCTCTGGGGGAGGGGCAGGGGAGGGGCCACTTGTTGGTCGGACCCCTACGCATGTCCACCCTCACTCGTAGCCGTAGACTCGCCAGGCTCAGGTCCCGAAGGCGTAGCCCCACTGGCTGGGTGCTTACCCTTCTTATTACCCTTCCTGCTATCCTTAAGCGACTGGTCGTACTTATCGTACTCACGCAGGCGCACAGAATGCTTCAAGCGAGCCGTCATCAGCGAACCAGAGGCACGAGCACGCAAGTGAGGCTGATAGATATCCCTTGCCGGAGTAAAGTCCTCCAACTTCTCCACACCCTGACTGCGAATGCCCGCCGAGAAGATAGCCAAGTCGGGGATTTTCACTGCCACTCCCTCCAGCACCAACTCGCGGATGCAAGCCACCATATCGGTCAGCACACCAGCAATAGCACCCTTAGAATAAGGCGTGTTATGGGCAGACATATACTCCGCCAACTTCTCCAAATCGTAGGTCTGATCGACTACCGCTCGCGCATACCAATATCCCTTACGCTTACTGGTCTTACGCTTGTCCTGATAAATTTTGTAATGAATCATAGTATTTTAACTTTGAATGAAATTAATAGAACAACAAATAACAAACAGCCAGCCCCTCCCCTCGCCCCTCCCCCATAGGGAGGGAGTAAACACCGTGTTATCCCAGCATTAACGTATGCGGTTACGCTTTTTCTTTTTCTCGTCCCGCCCCATTTAGCAATCACAATTTTTTTGAATTGCAACCTACTGATGAAAAACGCTGTCCGAATTATTCAGAATTAACAAAGAACGCTATACTATAAGTTTGAGAGCACTAATCTTTTACGTTTAAGAACGCTTACCTTTGCGTTTAAGAACTGCTATCATCCCGATAGGGGTATCTCGCTATTCACTCCCCTCCCTCTGGGGGAGGGGCAAGGGAGGGCCAGTTGTTGTTGGTTGTTGGTTATCTGTTTGCTTTTTCTGTTTGCAAAAGTTAATCAACAGCAAGAGGGAAAAGCAAAAAAATACATCGTGTTAAATTTTTGTAAAACAACACCTAACACGCTATTTTTACAACATGTTAAGAAACTACGACCACGTTATAGCGAAAACAATACAAGCAAGCAATGGTAAGCAAAACGCCTCTTTTTTTCTAACGGAATAATCAATCCCCAACTCTCCTACTCTACCCTTTGAAAATTACAAATTACAAATTACAAATTACATTAAGCCCCACGCAGGGTGCGGAGAGGAGGAGGATTCTAATAGTTTATTATAATATATAATATAATTATATTATATATTATAATAAAAATTTATAGATAATAATTTATAACTATTTTCTATACTTATCCTTTTCAATCCACGACCTCACTCCCTCTCTCTATCCTCAAAGAATATCCCGACCAACCTTAATGTAATTTGTAATCTGTAATTATGTAATCGAGAGTGAAAACAAAAAAATAGCCGTTATTTTTACCATCCT
>BNJU01001880.1_pt1 | contig 42139 bp, 74 predicted proteins | sample 8539281 | NCBI WGS metagenome assembly BNJU01 (sample SAMD00202456, study PRJDB9452) | human saliva metagenome | isolation source: human saliva | place: Japan
CGGATCACTTTTGTTTTTAAAAATAATTGAACTTGTTCAAATATAGACTTAATATTCGCATTTGCATTTAGAATTTTGCTTGTTTGCAAATTTTTTGTTCATTCCGAAATAGAATCAAATTTTGATTCCGCTTGATTGATTAAAATTTTTCATCATCCACAATCATTAAATCAATTTTTATTTAAACCGAATAGATTATCTTGTTCTGGATTAATTACTATCCGTAAATTACCAAAAGCATCTTTTCTAATTGAAATGCATTTGCTAAAAGATCCAATTAATTTCAGATTAATTAGACCATCCTTTTATTTCAATCAAATAGTTGTGTAGTCTTTTCAGTCTCACGACTTGTACTTTAGTAAATGTCGTTGTTCATCATTAAACTATGAAATTAGATTTAATATTTTCACATTCGAAACCTCTACTTATTTGGTACATTCTTATATGTGTTATACTGGATCATGGTTTTATGTCTCGCTTATGAAAACTAGGTTTGCCCATACTGGACAGCGATTTGAGCAAGTTTTTTTGGTTTTTGATCAGCTTTGTTTATATATGCTGGACTCCTTTTGGTATTTTAATTAGAAAATCTAACATATTTGTCAGAATCTTGTTGCTTTAAAATTTTTCCATTTTTCTTTTTCACCATTGATGTCGACCTGCTCATTCTGTTTCCTCATTTATTTTCACCTGCTCATTCATCAGCATCGGTAGCAACCATCTGTAGTTAGGATAATTTAGTTCTTAAAATATTAATTTTATATAACTTTATTTGTTAGATCTGTAACTAACATTAATATCATTTTCAGGATCTTACCATTTTTTTTTCTTTTACATGATAAGTAAATATCTCTGTCGCATCAAATGTAGCACTTCAGGATTCGGACACATCTAGTTTTAAAAGTTTTTATCTCTTCCTTTTTTATTCTCACCCAATCGTAATCTTACTAAAATTGAAACACAATTTTATTATATCATCTTTACACATTTTTATATATTATTGCTTTATTTTTATCAAATGCAAAATAAGATCATTTTAAATACTTATTAAACACAAAAATCTCTAGAAATCATCATTCTAAGGGTCGATTTTACTCCTGCCACTTCCGCTGCTGGTCCCGTTTTGTTTTCTTGCTTGGACTGATAGGCGCGCGTGTCGCGGATGGTGTTGAGGTCTTGAGGAGCTTAGCAAAGTGAGCTGGGATAGGTTTGCGGAGGCTGCGGTATAGCATAAAGAGGTCATAGATACGGGAGCTCGGTACGCAACTGCTTGGTTTTGCTGACTTCTTTTGCTGGACTTTGGCTGCACGTGCCAGAGTTTCTGCCCGGTCATAGTTTTCCTGAGCTGTTACCACGGCGGTAAGCATTTGCAATATCAAGGTAGTCACTGCTGCATCATAAGGTTCCTCCTTGAGGGTTTTTGAGGATTCTTTGATTTCAGCAGTTGCGACAATGTTGGTATGCTTGGTGATATCCTTATACTTCGCAAGAACTGCTAGGGTTTCGGGGCGGCTTGAGATTGGCTCTGATTTGGCAGCCCTATGCAGTAAACAGTCCGACTAGGGCACTGTCCTGCCCTTATCCACTTCTGCTAGACCTGGGTTTGTTTATTTTCTACGCTACCAACCGGCTTTGGAATTGCTCCAGCTTACTATCAAGACTTCAAGATGATCATCACACATGCCTCATCTCAGGACTTGGCAAAGCTAGTAAGAACCTGATGAGTCCGTCATCGCTTCCTCAAACTCACGGTTAGTAGTTGTTGTAGGGCAGGGGCAATGTAGTGGTTGTAATAATCCTTCAAATATGATAAACAAGTATAGGTTGTGTGATAATTTTGGTAAGTATGCTCTGAAATGTTGTTTTAAGCTCGAAGGTATTTTTCTTTTTCAGAAATGATATGTAAATCCCCATCTGATGTTAGTAAACGTTCCGACGGGGACTATTTGTCCATAAACGAATCATCCGAGCATTCAAGACTTAGAATACTTGAAACTTTAGTATTAGTGTCATTCTAGGAATGAGAATCAATTTAGTAATCTTTGTCATTCTAAGGATAGATTATTTAGAAATTTTCTAATAGGATTATCTAAAATAGACTCCCTCCAAATTTTACCAAGGAAGACGATTCGACCTCCTAGATTGAGTAGATATGTTAAATGATAATGACTGAAGCCTTGACTGCTTCTTTTTTTTCCTTATCTTCCACCCCAGTAGCTCAATAACTCCTAATCAGCCCTTTGATTTCTTTATCGCACAGAAGAGAAAGTTTTGATTACAGTTTCAGTCAATCATCATCTAAAATCCATCTTATCTGGATTCTGAGCGCCGCCTTCAAGACCTTGGAATGTTTTTCAACACTTCTAGGTCTGCTGGACTGAGGGTACTCGTAGCAGTCCAGATTGCTCTGATTCGGTTTGAGGTAACCGACTTGGGCATGGGCTGGAAGCCCTGCAGGCTCCAAGCCAGTAGCGATTTGGCCACAGATTTGGCTGTATTTATCGGATAGCCTCGACTTCTTCATTGCGGAAAAGTTCCCGACCGAAGGGACCAAGCCTCTAGGAGAATATCTGCTTATGATAATAGTTTGATTGTTTCAGCCTGATAGGACACCAGGCGCCAGACGAATTTGATTGACTCAGGCAAAATACGCTGTCTCAAGCAGAGGCTCTAGTGGTAGAGGCAGGAAATTGCTGACACCGATACTCGGATTTTCCTCCCGATAGAGGTCTCCATAGTCCAAAACCCCGATTGCGCTCCTTCCAAGCTTCCTGCTCTGCAGAGGTTTTGGATTGGGGCAGTGATAAGATAGAGGTCCAGATAGTCCAGTCTTCAACGCTCTAAGGAGCGGGCAAAGCTCTTGAGTCTCCTCATAAGTATGGTCATTCCAGAGCTTGTCGTAATGGAGCTCTTCTTTGCATACCACTGTCTTTGATTGCACTACCCACACTTCCTCATTCTTATAAACAGCTGCAGTATCAATGTGTCGGTAGCTCGCTTCAAGTGTTGTTACACCGTCTGATAGGCCTTTTCACCATCTTGAGCCTTCCAAGTTCCAAAGCCCAAACCGGAATTCTACACCATTGTTTAATTGATAACGTTCATCTCCGTCTTCTTTATTAAGCAAGCAGGCAGCCAGTCAACTACTCCTTCCAACAAAAATCTATTTAGCTTTCTTTTCAAGGATTTAAGTTTAAAGATATTTCTTGGCGAGTTGGCCTCTGTTGAGAAACTATGTATAGTGTTATGCCAATCACAATCATGAGTATACGACCCAGATAACCTCATTATATCACGCCTCTTATTGCAATTCAAACTTAAAACCTTTTCTTAACTACATGTATTTTAAAGTAAAATGAAAAGAGTTTGGTTTCTACTTTCAAGATAAAAGATTCTATTTTCAGCTTCGTATCGTTTTTCACCATCAAGATAAGTTGCAACGAGTTCCTCAAATCATTGTTCAAAACGATAAAGTCCGCATCGTGACCTTCTTTTGATTTGACCACAAACATCATCAATATGGACTGATTTTGTGCAGATTGAGGGTTGCCATCATAACTAGCTCATGTGGGTTAGCAATGCCCCACTTTGACCACATTTTTCAGTCCGTCTTTCAATTTCAAGATAGAGCCCTGCGAGGTTGCCTGTTGATTTGAGGCGAGCAGTGCCATTTGTGACCACTACTGGAAATTCGCTCAACATATAATCTCCATCTTCCAAGCCGCCTGCAGTCATACAGTCTGTAATGAGTGCTACATTTTCATGGCCTTTTTGCTTCATCAAAATATCACAGGCTTTCGGATCAACATGGTGGCCGTCACAAATCAATTCTGCATAAGTATGAGGCAGCTCATACATAGCTCCGACCATGCCAAGTTCTCGGTGGGTCAATCCACGCATTCCATTATAAGCATGAACCCAGACACTAGCACCTGCGTCCACAGCTGCTTTGGCTTCTTCAAAAGTTGCATTTGAGTGCCCCAACGCAACCGTTACGCCCTCATCCGTAATAGTGCGAACAAAGTCTTCAACACTTTCTCGTTCTGGAGCTAGAGCGATTTTATTAAGCAAACCATTTGAAGCTTTTTGCCAAGCACGAAATTCATCCATTCGAGGATCTTTCATGTAAATTGGATTTTGAGCTCCTTTGTATTTTTCTGTGAAATACGGTCCTTCAAAATATAGCCCACGAATCTTAGCACCTGTTGCTTCTTGGTAATGAGCACCAATATTTTCGGTCACAGCTAGCAGTAATTCAAAAGTTGAGGTCAAAGTTGTTGGCAAAAAACTGGTGACACCTGTTGACAACAGTCCTTCACTCATGGTGTGAAGCGTCCTTCGATATTATTGTCCATCACATCACACCACCATAGCCATGAATATGAGTATCTACCAAGCCTGCGCAATAGAATAACCTGTGTAATTTATCACATCTGAATCTGCTGGAATTTCCTTGGACCATTTTCCAAATTTGCCACCGACCAATTCCAGATAGCCACCTTGACGAATACCATGATAGAAAAATTGATCAGCTTGATGTATTTAGGCATAATAAAACCTCCTTCATTCGATGAGGTTTATATTAAGTTACAATTTCTATAACTGCAATTGATATTTTGAGGCACTCTCACATTTATTCATTATGTCCCTTTTATTATACCGCTTTCTCTTGTAAAATGGTATAGACCTATTTTGTGTATTTTGAAATCATCAAAAACAAACTACCTCTCAGCAGTTTGTTTCTCAATCTTAAATTTGTTCCGCTTGCACTTTTCTCCGCCAAATTCATAGCGTGATCTGCTACTCTCGTATAGTGAGATGATATCAATAAAGTTTACGCCTGCTTGCGTAGAGCATTCTCCCTCTGTTCAGGCGATGGATATGCGTCTTCCGCAATCTGCGTTCCATTTTTATCAATCGCTTCATGCTTAGCCACCAGACTATTTGCCAATTCAATATCATTATTTTCTACAGAAGCTAAAGATTCTTTAATGAAACTAAGAGTCATATCGTAAATCAACTCCAACTCTTGCAAGGCTGCTGAGAAAAATTCTACTCGGACGGATATAGTCTGTCAAGTTGATAAGCGCTTCACCGTGATCTCCGATTCTTTCCAAATCGCGTGAAGAGTCCAGAATATTAGTCAGTACTTCACTTTCTTTTTGACTAAGAGGTTCACTAGATAAATCAATCAGATAGCGTGTCAGATCTTCATCAATCTTGTTGATTGCTTCTTCCGTTTTATGCCCTTTGTCTGCTGACTTTTTCAGTATTGTTCACAATATAATCATAAGTCAACTCAAATGAGCGCATCGCATAACTTCCAAATGCAGCAATTCTTTTTGCATTTCCTAAAAGCAAGCGATGGAGCTTGTTTAATCAAAATCACATCCAAATAAAGCGGCTCGTATTTCACGACTTCATCTTCACCTGGGATTAGCTTCGTTACCAAAGTAGCCAGCAAGCCAATGAATGGAAATTGGATAATGGTATTGGTGACATTAAAAGTTCCGTGAGCAAAGGCAATGGTCATTTCGGACTTAAATGGAGAGCTGTTTGAAACCACTGAATCAAGCTTGTAAATGGTCCTAACACAATCAAACACAAAATGGTACCAACCACGTTAAACATTACATGAGCACCTGCCACTACGTTTTTGCTGCAATATTAGCACCTAAGGATGCAATAATCGCTGTAATCGTTGTCCCGATATTATCCCCAAAAAGAACTGGCAAAGCTCCTTTTAGCTCAATTAAGCCACTTGCATACAGATTCTGCAAAATCCCAATGGTAGCAGACGAAGCTTGAATAGAGCAATGTAATCCCCTGTTCCTACAAATACACCAAGAACTGGATTTCCACTTAACTTTATCATGTATTCACGGAAGGCGTCTAAATCTTTCAAAGGCTCCATAGCGCCACTCATCAGATTTAAAGCAAAGAAGATACCACCAACCCCAAATAGAACGCGACCGATATTATTGACGGAGCGCTTTTTGGTAAAGAAGAGACAGACTGCTCCTAAAAAGAGAATGGGCAAGGCATAATCACCTCAGCTTAAAACCAATCATAAAAAGAGGTCACTGTCGTTCCGATATTGGCCCCTGACAATCCCAATTGCCTGCCTGGAGCGTTAAAAAGTCCCGCACTCACCAATCCAACTGCAATAACGTCACACCTGAACTGGACTGAATGAGAGCTGTTAGACCAATCCCAACTAGAACACCCAAAAATGGATTGCTTGTATATTTGTCAAGAAATAACGAAGCCGATCACCCGCAGCCTGCAAGCCATCCCCCATCATTCAGATACTATATGGAAAAGTCCTAAACCGCCTAAAAAGCTAAATATAATTTGCTGCCAATTGATGGACATCTTTTCTCCTCCGAAAAATCTGATGTAGCGATTATCTCCTTTTCTATTTTTAATGGATAAGTGTAAAAGTAACAAGCCTTTTTAGCATTTTTATCAAAAAGAAAGAAAAATAGAATTTCCTTCTTTTTAAATATATTGATATAGCTAAAATTACGTTTTTATTTTTCGTTCTAAATCACGGAGCATTTGGTCAATTTTTGTTCCCTGTATTCAATGGATTCATCTTTGATAAATGTCAAATCAGGAATTGTACATCTTCAAGTTGTGACCCAATTCACGTTTGATCGTCCCTTTGGCTTTTTCTAAACCAATTTGAGCTTTTTCTTGCTCAGAAGCAAGCTTGCTCATCAGCGTATAGTATACTTTTGCCATTGACAAAGTCACCCAACATTTGCACATCTGTAATGGTAATTCCTTTGAACACGCGATCACGAGACTTTTTGCAAAAATTTCATTGACTTTCACGCGTTTGATTTCCATGCCCACACGATCCACAACGAGAAATTGATTTGCCATGATATCTCCTTTTCACTTACTTTTAGAAAAAGGTTGAGAGCAGACTTTCAATGATACCACAGCCTGTCTCTTTTCCATTCATATTATTTTGGTGATTTCTTCCATGATGTAAGCTTCAATCATGTCATCCACTCCTCGATATCATTGTAGTTCTCAACCATGAGACCACCTTTCTTGTCCATTTCCGACTTCTTTCACATCATCTTTATAATGTTTGAGGCTAGCAAGCGCACCATCAAAGATGACAACACCATCACGAATCACACGAACCTTAGAATCACGAGTTACTTTACCGCTAACCACCATAAATCCGCCGATGGTACCGACTTTAGAAACCTTGAAGGTTTCACGGATAACAGCTTCACCGATAATCTTCGTATTCTGGATCCAACATCCCTTTCATGGCATCTTCTACTTCTTCGATGACTTTATAAATAATGCTGTGAAGACGAATTTCGACATCATCAGCTTCTGCTTGTTGACGAGCTTGTGGGGTAGGACGAACATTGAAACCAATGATAAAAGGCATTTGAAGCTTCGGCAAGAGTCACGTCAGACTCGTTAATAGCACCAACTGCTGAGTGAACAATCGTGACTTTAACGCCTTCTACTTCAATCTTTTGAAGGGAAGCTGTCAAGGCTTCAGCAGAACCTTGCACGTCTGCTTTGATAATAACATTGACAGACTTGACTTCGCCTGCTTTAAGGGTATCAAAGAGATTTTCAAGACTAACACGGTGAGTTGCTTGACGTTGCTTCATGAGAGCACGTTTTTGCACGTTCTTCACCAGCTGCACGCGCTGCTTTTTCATCTTCATACACTGCAAAATGATCACCAGCCATCGGTGTTTCATTTAGACCCGTGATAGATACTGGTGTAGACGGTCCAGCAACTTTCACTCGGCGTCCACGGTCATTGGTCATCGCACGTACACGTCCAAAGGTATTTCCGACAACGATTGGATCCTGCACATTCAAAATTGTTGTTGAACGAGCAGAGTTACACTGCACCTTTTCCTTTATCCAAGCGCGCTTCGATGACCGTACCGATTGCGCGAACATTCGGATCGGCTTTTAATTCTTGAATTTCGGCTACAAGGAGAACTGTTTCGAGCAACTCCTCAATATTTTGATTGAATTTCGCTGAGATTTCGACGAATTCAGAATCACCGCCCCAAGCAGTTGACATAACGCCATATTCAGCCAATTCACCGATAACCCGTTCAGGGTTGGCACCTGGCTTATCAATCTTGTTAATCGCTACAATAATGGGGACACTTGCTGCTTTTTGAGTGGTTAATGGCTTCAATCGTTTGAGGCATTACCCCGTCATCTGCTGCCACAACAAGAATCGTAATATCTGTGACAGAAGCACCACGCGCCCGCATAGAAGTAAAGGCCGCATGCCCTGGCGTATCTAAGAAAGTAATTTTCTTACCATTTTCTTCAATCTGGTAAGCACCGATATGTTGTAATCCCACCTGCTTCACCTGTGGCAACACGAGAATTACGCAAGGTATCCAAAAGCGTTGTTTTCCCATGGTCAACGTGTCCCATAATGGTCGCAAACGGTGGACGCTCTACCAAGGCATCTGGATCAAGATAATCATCATCCACAAAGAAGCGATCAATATCTGCATTGTCCACTTCAACTTTAGCATGAGCTTCAATACCATAATCCACCATGAGGAGTTCAATGGTGTCACCATCTAACGATTGGTTTTGGGTCGCCATGACTCCCATCATAAAGAGTTTCTTGACAATTTCAGCTGGTTCGCGCTTAATCCGCTTTTGCAATCTCTGCAACGGTCATGCCTTTCTGTATATTCAAACTCTTTTGGCAATTCATGGAATTTACGTTCTGTAACCGGTTTTGGAGTTTGCTATTGCTCGATTATTCTTGCCTTTTTATTTTTCTTTGTTATGATTCCAATTACTATTCTTTTTGATTTCTCACTTGATTTTTGACTGCTTCGATTCTTTTTGTTGTTTCTTGGACCATCTTCTTCGACGATCAAAAGTCATCGCGTTTCTTGTCTGGTCGAGCTTGTTTTTACGACGAGTGTCAACTGCGGAGTTTGACTCGCTTCAGGAGCAACTTGGGGCTGTGGAGCTGGCTTTGTTGCCTTCCACGATAGGAGCTGCTGCTGAAATAATTCTTCTACAGGTTCTTTCCGTTTATTCTGCTCGCGTTGAGCTGCTTTTCGCAGCCTGAGCTTGTTTGAAAACGTTCTTCACTACCACGAGCGTATTCAGCATTTTGTTCAGCTTTCAGAGCTGCTGCACGCGCTTGAAAATCAATGCGTGGTCCTTGATTTCGTTTGAGGGCGATTTCTGATTTGTAACATGTGAACGATTTTTGCCCTTGGCGACGATTATCTTGGTTTCGATGATTGCGATTGTCGCGTTGTTCGTTGCGATTTGCGGTCATTGATTTTGCTTCGATCATTACGCTGATTGCGCTCATCTCGATTTCGTTTTAGTCGCCATTTTTGTTGTTTTTGCGGACGATTGTCTCGCTGTTTATTCCGTCGTTCTGCTTCGCTCTTTTCTCTTGCCTCTCGTTCCGGCCTTAAAATTACGACTCTTTTGGCTTTTGCAGGCGCCGACTTCATTTCCACTTCCGACTTTTTGCGTCGGAGCTACTGCCTTCGGCTCTGCTTTCTTCTCAGCCTCGGTCGTTTCTTTCACTGCCGTTGAAGCTGACGGTTGCTCTTTTGAGCAAACGATTGAGCTCGGCTTTTGAGTCGTTTCTTTTTAGGAGCCGCTGCTTGAGAAAAAGCTAGCTGTGATACGTGCTGCTATTTCACTTTCCACGCTGCTGGCATGACTTTTCACCTCAATACCAAGCTCTTTTGCACGCGCCACAATTTCTTTGCTTTCTTTTCCCCAGTTCTTCGTGATTTCGTACAATCTTACTTTTAGACAAATCTTGTCCTCCCTCTTCTATTCCATAAGAGACCTCATTTTCTTTGTAAATCCAGCATCAGTGATAGGCAAGCACTTTTTTCTTGCTCTTGCCTACTGCGGTGCTTTAATTCCAGTGTTGAAAACACGGTTGATACTTCTACTTTATAGTAATGACTTTTATCAGTAATTTTTCTTGGTCAAATTTGGAGCAGCATCGCTGGCTAAAAATACCAACTTTTGCTTTTCCTATCTTTGTATATGCCTTTAACAACCAATTCTTCACCCGATATGATGCGACCTGGCTCGTTGTGCTAATCTAAGTAAATTTGCTAATTTTTGCTTTATTCAAGACCTAACTCTCTTCTTTTGACCTTATGATCCACGTAAGCAATCAGTTCATCGTAAAAATCGTCTTCCACTTCCATATTGAAACTGCGATTAAAAGACTCGTTTTTGCTTAGCTTTGAAGCGCTTCTTCATTATCAAGTTTGATATAAGCTCCACGTCCGTTCGCCTTTGCCTGTCGGGATCAATGAAAATTTGACCTTTCTTGTTTTTGACAATGCGAGTAAATCACGCTTGTCAATGATTTCGTTAGAAACTACTGATTTTCGTAAAGGGATTTTTTCTTGTTTTTGCCATTTCTTTCCCTCCCTTTAGTCTGCTGCTTCAACTTCACTTTCCACAAATTCTGTTTCTACAGGACTTTTCAACTGCTGTAAATTCTTCTGCTTCTTCAGCAAATCCACCAAGCTCACCTGCTTCTTCCATAGCTTCAAATTCACTTGCAGATTTGATGTCAATTTCTGTAACCTGTCAAATGAGCTGCTAAGCGTACGTTTTGTCCGCGACGACCGATTGCAGAGACACTTTGTTATCTGGCACAACGACAAGAGCATGCTTGCTATCTTGACTGTCAAAGATGACTTGATCCACTTCTGCCGGAGCAATCGCATTGTAGATAAATTCTGCAGGATCTGCTACCCACTCAATCACATCGATGTTTTCTTCAATAGGAATCATACGGTCTGATTTTTGCATCATACTTAGCTGGATGAAACTTGCTAGTGATTTCTTGATGTTTGCGCCACCACGTCCAACGATTGTACCAATTGCATCTACATTTGGGTTGTGACTGCGTACCGCAACCTTGGTTCGATCACCTGCTTCACGAGAAACGCTCATGATTTCAACCGTTCCATCATAAACTTCAGGAATTTCTGCTCCATTAAAGCGTTTGATCATTTCTGGATGACTGCGGCTAACAAAAACATTTCACACCACGAGGATTGTCCTCAACCTTATAAACAAAAACTTCAATGCGATCATGTGAAGCAAAGACTTCTCCAGGAATTTGGTCTTGTTTAGACAACTGCGCTTCAATGCTGCCAGATTGACATAGATGAAAACGATTGTCAAAACGTTCGACTGTTCCTGACATGATTTCATTTCTCATGTTCTTTGTACTTATTGTAGTAATTGCCCGCGTTTGTTGCGCATTTTTCCATAATTGTTTGCTTAGCAGATTGAGCTGCTACCCGACCAAATTCAGCTGGTGCTTCTTCAAATTTGATTTTTATCACCAAGTTCATAAGCTCGAGCTAATAGCAAGAGCATCTTTTAAGCTGATTTCCAAACGGCTATCAAAAACTTCGTCCACCACTTCACGAACCGTATAGACACGAAAAATCTCCTGTTTTTCATTAAATTCAATAGCTGCACTATCTCGACTGACCATAACGGCGACGATAAGCTGAACGAAGTGACTCAGTCACTGCTTCGATAATGTCTTCTTTTTGATCCCTTTTGTCTTCTTCCAAAAATGCGAAGGCCTCTAGCATTTCTTTTACTCATGTCTTTCAGCTTTTGCGGAAACAAAAGCAATCCTTTCTTTTTATTCTTAAAAATTTGACTGCTAATCTTGCTTTAGATACTAGCTTGTAAGGAATTTGAACAACTTTCTTACGCGTCTTATCCTATATTCCATTGTTAAATGATCTTCCTCAAAAGAAAGCAATGTTCCTTCAAAGGTTTTACTTTTTATCAACTGCTTGATACAGACTAACATGGATATATTGCCCAACTGCATCTGCTAGTTGTTCTTTTCTGTTTTCAGCGGACGTTCCAACCCTGGGCTAGTTACTCAAGAAAATACTGCTCAGGAAAAAGGATCCGGCTTAATCGTGTCCAAAAGCGGACTGATGATGTCCGTCAAATCTGCCGTATCATTTACGGTAATCCTCCTGGCTTATCTACAAAAATACTAAGAACATGGTCGCTCCCCATCTTACCGTACTCACATCCACTAATTCATACGGTTCTTGGATGACTGGCTCGACAACTCTTTACTAATTCTGACAATCGTTGCGATAAGACTACACCTCCTCACAGATAAGAGGCGAAGATACTTCCTCGCCCTCTTTCATATTCTACTTGTATTATAGCATAGAGAGTAAAATGCAAGAAAAATATATTCCTGTATTTTATTTGATGCTATACTGATCAATCGTAGAAAATTGATTGATTTCAGCATTGTGGTTGACAGATAATTCTAAAAAGAATTGACTATAAAGTCAAATAGAATAACCCTACAATCAAAATCACTCCTCATACAGGTATTTCGAAATTAAATAACAAATAATTGACCTACAAGATAAGTTACTGTCATCAGTCAAAAGTCCAATGACTAAGTTTCGAATCATGGCATTTTTATCGGTGCTTTTCCTAACTTGGCACTGGTGTATCCTGTTCCCACAGCGATAAAGCAACGATGACTACTGTCGCCGAATTCTATAACTAGCAGAAAAGAAGACAATGCTCAGTATGGGGAAAGATGAGCTCCTGCTACAAAAAGCGATAAAAGCTGGAGATTGCTGCATGCCAGGATTAGTAAATTCTTCCACTTCAATACCATACTTTTTCCGCTACCAAAGCTTTGAGAGGATCCTTTAAAAAAGCTCGATTTGGTTAAAAAGCTGGGCAGAAGTCTCACATCGCCATTCTGGATATAAGCTGCATAGAGCGACTGCTCTAGCAATATCTGGATTTTTTTCATTAAAAGATCTCGCTCTCTGACAACTGCAGCCTCCTCCGTATCCTTTTTGAGTGGAGACAGATACATATTCACCACCTGCCATGGAAAAAGCTCCCCAAAGACTGCTGCTAACCCAGAAAGAAAGATAATCCAAATACTTTCCGTCGCACTTGCTACCCCTATTACGACACCCGCGATAGAAATAATACCATCATTGGCCCCTAATACTCCAGCTCGCAAAAATATTAAGCCGACCGCTAAAATTCTTATCAATCTCTTGTTCTCTCTCATCGTCAACCTTCTCTTTCTCTTTATTTAGAATTATTATAAAAAACTTAATCACACAAGAGAAAAAGAACAAAATGAGAAAAGTTCTCACTATTTAAGTAAAAATTTCTTGAATATCTACTTGGACAGAAACGTTTTACTTTTTAGCAAACTCAAACAAGACCATTCTACCAAATCACACTATATATATGTTATGATAAAGGTCATCCGATTGATACCACAATCTCCTACAATGTCCTGAATCGTAAATTTTGTTAATAGCTTTTATATAAAATGTTTTGAATGAAGCTTCTAAACGTTCATTTTGTCGCTTGAGACATTCTTTTTGCTCCTCTTGTTTTTTTAGCAATCTTTTCTCCTGAAAAATCAGAAAAGGAGTGGAGGCTGGGACAAAGTCCGACCTCAAATATAAAAAGGAACAAAACTAGTTTTTCCGGTAATCAGAATTCTGCTTTGTTCGCTTTTCGCATTTAATTATAGATTTGAAGTCTTAATAATTAAGATTTTTTAAAATTGAAACTTTTGTCCCAAACTCACCTCCGCAAGGTGCTTAAACAGTTATCAGCTGTTTAGGTCGATGAAGAAAAACAGTTGTCAAAGGTGCTCTTCCGAGCTTAAACAGCGAATGAAGAGCACAATCACCTGCGTTATTCGTTTTATTACTAAATCTGATAGAAGCTGGGACACTTTTTGCCCAGCCTCTTTCAATTATCTATTTCATCTTTAAAAACTCTGCCTCAACCCGATAGATGACTTGACCTTTTGTTGGCAAATTTTTGCTCATATTCTGTCAGCACATTATCTTCAAAGTCGCTCGCGTGCAAATCCAAACCAAACGTCATTTAGTTTCATGCCGTATTGAGAAAAGCTCACTAAGCTATATTCAAAGAGGACCACGATTATCTGTTTTGAAATGAATCTCACCATGTTCTGGTAAAATTCGCTTAAAGGTATCGAGAAAAAGATTTGTAGGTCAAACGCCGTTTTTTCGTGGCGTTTCTTGGGCCAAGGATCAGAAAAATTCAGGTACAGGCGATCAATCTCCCATTTTTCAAAAGTAGTTGGTCAAATCAGAACCATCTACCCAAAGGAGCTTGATATTGGGAACATCTGTCGCTAAAAACTTTATCCAAAGCGTAACTCAAAACAGATTTTTGAATATCAATTCCGATATAGTTAATTTTCTGGATGAGCTTTTTGCCATTTCCTGAAACAAACGCACCTTTTCCACTTCCACTTCAATATGAATAGGGTGCTTATTCCCAAAATCTCATGCCACTTGCCTTTGCTTCAGCAGATTTAAAATCACATATTGCGGGTTTGCTTCTAGTAATTCCGTTGCGCCTTTGCGATTTCTAACTCTCATGACACCTTTCTTTCCGTATTTTGAGCGGAAGTTGCGCAGGCATAAATCTCTCGATTTACATTTTTTCCAAGTCTGCATTTTCATAATACTCGCAATCTGACATAGGTAAGCATACCGACCATACCAGCATAATTTCTTCAATACCGTTTCATTATAGCGATAGCCATAGTAGGTCAACCATTCTTTCCAACGCACCTCTGGAATATAATGGCTTAACATATGAGCCACATCAAACATACGATCTGTCAATCGAACAGAATCCCAATCTACCAAATACACCAATCCACTATCTGTCTCAATCCAGTTACTATGACGCACATCGCTCATGCACAATCGTTGCATGATCCTCGCGAAATTGTGGTAAATGACTACGCATATCATTTTAAAAACCGACCGTAAGTAATGATTATTTCCAATTGCCAATGGTGCGTGTTCTAACCAAGATTCCAATAAATCTGCTGGCGTCTCCAAGGAATAACCCAACCGACGCAACTGTGTCATCAAAGGACGTGAACGATGCAGCCGTGTCAAAAATATTTACAATTTGTTTTTGTCCATTTCAGTCTGGTGTCAAAAATTTTTCCTGATAGCCATTCCTGTGCACTCATGACATTGCCGTCTGCCATGCGACGACTCCACAATAGTTGCGGTGCGATTTGTTCTCAGCCAAACCTACTAAGATTGGGGTCGTATTCATCTTGACGAAAAACGCGCCCCATCTGGATAGGTGCCCATATAGGCTTTTTCCCACTTTTACCTGCAATTGGTGTCAGAGTTAGCTCATTATCAACCAAGTCCATTGTTCCCCTCCGTAAAAAGTTTCCTATCTATTTTACTAATTTTTACTTCCTTTAGTCAACCAAACTTCTTAATTTGAATGGTAAATAAATGACATAGAGTAGCAATGTGATTCCTATCATAAAAAGCAAAGCTACTCTATCTTGGAAAAACAGCAAAGCCATCATTGTTTCCACAAAAAGCACGCTGTAGCCAATAAGAACAATCACTTGTTTCACTCCTTTTAACTTTGAATTGATTTCTAAAGGGAATAAGAACGTCAAATATTGGTAATCAAAAAGGCATGGTACAAGGCTGTCAACTGAAATAGCAGGAGATAATTTAACAATGCCACAAATATAGCGGCAATCCACGATTGACTGATAAAACCAATTCCCAAAAGAGACAGAAACAGCAACCGTATAGTCAAGGCAAGAAAATCACCATTGCGCAAATAAGAACGCAAATACATATTTTGCCAAGTAGTTGACTGTCTTTTTGGTAGAATATTCGTCAAACCATCAAGATATGCTCGGCGTTTTTACGCTATTGGAAATTCCCTTAACGTTGGTAAAGAGAGCAAAGAAACGTAGGGATTGTCTGCTTTTCGTCTTTCTTCGTAAGCAATGAGATAGCTCCAATTCACCCCTGCACCTTGGTAAAATTTCTGACTTTTCTGCAAAAATACGAACCATTTTGCTATCAACATAAGAAAAACAAGAATAAACCAGCTCTAAAGTGGCATGCCTAAGGCAAGAAAAAGCGGTACTAATAGTAACAACACAACGGTTTGAAGCAAGACCCATAATCGATAAGATAAATGCGTTTGTTCTTGTAGGTAGCTTTTTAATTCCTCTTCTTTGACCAATAAAAATAGACTATCTGGTTTTTCCATATATGTTGCGATTCGTCCCAGAGGCAACAATAAAATCAAAAGAACTGCTAAAGCAAGAATGATTGGCAGGTGTTTTGAAGGTAAATTTCGCAACAACTGACTGTATTGAACAGCTAAAAAGCCAATAAAGACCAATAAAAAGAGGACAAAATGGTCATTAAAAACATAGCGCGAATACTTCACACATTGATTGCGAAATACTTGCCTGCGCTTTTGAAACAGTTCTCTCATAGGCTCGCCTCTTCTGTCAAAGCTAGATAAATGTCATTGAGACTAGCTTCATGGTAGCAAATTCTGCTCGTAATTCTGCTAAATTGCCTTTTAGCTCGGATTTCTCCCTTATGCAATATCACGAATGAATCACACATCTTTTCTGCCGAATCCAGCACATGCGTACTCATGAGAATTGACTTGCCTTTTGCCTTTTCATCCTCCAAAAGCTCTATCAAGTCAGCAATGGCAACTGGATCAAGTCCCAAAAATGGTTCATCAACGATAAAAAGACTTGGATCAACCACAAATGCACAGATAATCATGACTTTTTTGCTTCATTCTTTAGAAAAATGCACCGAAACCAATCTAATTTTTTTCTTTCAAGCGAAACATGGTCAATAATTTCTCCACGTGCAAAAGCCACCTTTTGCTCCACATCATAGGCATAGCAACTGTTTCAATATGTTCTCTAAAGTCAATTCTTCGTACAAACTAGGTGTTTCCGGAATAAAACCAATTTTTCTCACGATAAGCCGTAGGACTATCTTGCAGTTTGGCACCGTCAATTAAAAATTTCACCCTTTATAAGGAGTTAAAAGTCCGATAATTTCATTGATTGTAGTGGATTTACCCGCACCATTCAATCAATCAGCCCTCACCAGTTCCCCATTTCCTACTGTGAAACTGATGTCTTTTAAAAACAGGGATATTCACATAGCCCCTCTGTAAGCCCCTTTTTATTTCTAACATATTTTTCTCCAAATTCTGGTATAATGTTCTTATATTATAACAAAATCTAGCAAAGTAGAGGTAAATTTGATGGCAGATTGCATTTTTGTAAGATTATTGCAGGAGAAATTCCAGCTTCAAAAGTATATGAAGACGATGAAATTCTAGCATTTTTTAGACATCTCACAAGTAACGCCCTGACATACCTTGTTGTCCCTAAAAACATTTTCGCAACATGCTTGAAATGGACGGTGAAGCTGCAGTCAACTTTTGCACGCATACCAGATATTGCTCGTAAAGTGATGAAGGCGACTGGTGCAAAGGGGATGAATATCATCAATAATAACGAAGAAATTGCCGGTCAATCTGTCTTCCATACACATGTCCATTTAGCACCACGCTATACAGAAAATGATGATTTAAAACTGACTTTCGTGCGCACGAACCAAACTTCCCTGCTCTTGCAGAATTAGTCGAAAAATTTCAAAAGCATAGGAGAAACCATGAAACTTAGTAATCTATTGTTATTCACTGTGCAGCTGCAGCCAGCTTTTTGCCTTGTTAAAAATAGAGAAAAACTCATGAACGAGGCTGTTGAAAGTTATGAGCTAATGGACAGGATTCAAGACAATCTCCAAAACATTCAACGAAATCTCCAAGTCGTTCAAGAGCAAAAAGACAATCTCCAAACAATTTCACAGGATTTAACTTACCAATTCAAACTTTTTGAGCAAGACACTACTGCTCGACTTCAACAAATTCAAGATATCTGGAACACTCACATCATTAAGAAATAAAAAGAATTTAGAACACGCTAAATTCTTTTTATCATGTCATTGTCCGTATTGACCGTAATACTGTCCATTTTGATCTGTTCCATAAGGATTGCTTGAATACGCAGAAGAATCAGCAGCACCAGTTGTTGTGCCATTTCCTGACTGACTGGAACTAGAGCAGCACTGCACATACAATTCTTCATATAAAACTGCATTGGTTTCCAATTTAGTTACTTCTTCCAAGCCAAGCGATTTTTCTCAGAACATTTTGCATTTCCAACATATGCTCAAGTGACGATTTGATAAGAACCACCATCTGCCAGAGTTGCTCCTTCACCTTTTAACTGTTTGCTTTCGATATTTTTTTGAAAGCATCTTGATAACCTAATAATTGCGGAATACTGCCAGAAGACAACTCTACATTGGTCTGCATATTGTTGCTAACAGCTTTTAAAATAGCCTGATAATGGCTGACACTATTTAAACTCAGCACTTTTTGGACTACTTTTTGAATGACTTCGTTGACGCTTTTGACGACCATAACTCCTTCTGATCTTGATAACGCATGCGAGAATAAACCAACGTCTGATCTCATTGATGTGTTGCTTACCTGGTTCAACAACTGCTTTATATTCTGGTTCATTTTCTTCAATCGAAATAGGGAAACCAAGAGTATTGTTCACGGTAATTCCCCCAACAGCATCAACCAATTGCACCAGACCTTTCATATTGATAAGCACATAGCGGTCAATGTGAATATTCATCATCTTTTGCACTGTGGAAATAGCTAGCTCAGCTCCACCATCTGCATAAGCCGCATTGAGCTTTGCTTGCATGGTTTCATCGCTATTTTTTATATTGGTGAGAATATCCCGCTCCAAACTCATCATCGTCGTCTTTTTTGTCTTGGGATTAACTGTCATGAGAATCATGGAGTCACTATTTCCAGCCCACGGATCTGATCGTGAACCACTACCCGGTATCCACCCCCATTAAAAGCAAGGTAAGCGGTTTGGTAGCTGCAATGACATCTGTATCTTTTTCCCAAAAGCTCTTGTAAGTCTTGGACAACACATCCGTTGATTGATTATAAATCGTAAATCCATAAACGCCTAGTCCTGCAACCGTTACAAGACACAAACTTAAAAACATTAAGATAATTTTTTAACATATTATTCTAATCTATCAGTTTTTCCCATTAGGTAAACATCAAGAAATTTCCCTTCTGCAAGATAGGCTCCTCTTTTTTGAATGCCCTCAATCTCAAACCCAAACGCCTGATACAAATGAACAGCACGCTCATTTCTGACTTGTACAGTCAATTCTAATCGTCGAATCACTCCAGAATTTCTCTGCCCAGTCTATCGCTTCTTCTAGAAGAAATTTCCCTAAGCCTTGATTCCAAAAATGCTCTTTTAACCACGATAAAGACCTGCCCGATATGACGAATTCGCTCATGAAAATCAGCTGTAATGCTCACAAGCCCAGCAATTTCATTATCTATTAGTGCAATTAGATAAATCTGGTTATCTGACGCGGCTTGATGTTGAATGAAAGAGCTCATCTGCTCTTCTGTCATCAAAACTCCTGCGTCATCTAATGTCATGTAATCTGATTCTTTTCCAACTTGATTAAGAAAATCAATTAAAGATTTGGCGTCTTGAGGTTCTGCTTCTCTTATAACTAGCTCTAACTCAGTCATTGACAAATTCTCAAGCAGTTTCTCAGCTCGATGTCCTTTTGCGTCAAAGACCACTTTCTCGACCATCATTTTTTTCTTAGAAATTGTCAATTTTGAGATAATCGCTTTGGCAAACTAGCTCCCCAACAATTCGCCCCTATTCAATAACCGTCACCCCATCTCCAAAGAGAAAATCGTCTAAATCAATAGAAATCTGGATCTTCCCAATACGATAAAACGTCCAAATGATAAAGCGGCAGGCGTCCGTCATATTCTCGTACAATAGTATAGGTCGGACTTTTGATCATTTGTTTGATACCCAGTCCACGCGCTAAACCTTTGGTGAAGTTGTTTTTCCCAGCACCTAAATCACCTGTTAAAATCAACACATCTTGTTTTTGGAGTAAAGCACCCAATTTCTCGCCCCACGCCATCAACTCATCTTCATTATGGATAAACATTCTTTTATTATACCAGAAGTTTTTCAGTTTTCTGCTGAAAATTTAACAAAAGAAAAAGAGGCTGGGACAAAAAGTCCTTAACCTTGTCAGATTTTTATGAGTTTCTGTGTCGCAGTGGTTGAGTAGGGTTCTATGCGGTTGATAAATCAACCTTTACAGCCCCACTCAACTCAGTGGGGGTGGGACGACAAAATCAAATTTCTTCGAAATTACCGATTTTTGTCCCACTCCCTGATTTTTCAATCATTAAGCCAAAGCTAGACTGATAAAATTTAGGATAAACAAAGCATCCAACACCCAGATAATTGGGTGAACTTCTAGCTTTCACCTTTGATGATTTTCACAAAATGCATACATGATGAAATCCCTGCAGCAATACCATGAGTAATACTGTAAGTAAAGCCCATGAAAACGGATGTAAAGAAGGCTGGTACTGCTTCTGATAAATCGTCCCATTCGATATCTTTCATACTGGAAAGCATCATAATTCCGACAATGATAAGAATAGGAGCTACTGCTACTGTTGGGACAATAGCAAGAAGTGGACTAAAGAAACTTGAAATAGCAAACAAAGCCGCAACGACAAGTGCTGTTAAACCTGTACGACCACCGGCTTCAATCCCAGCTGCACTTTCTACATAAGTCGTGACATTTGAAGTTCCTGCAATCGCACCAATCGTTGTCCCAACCATGTCTGAAAACAGCGCCTTGTCCATTTTAGTCTGAAGCCCAGACGAATCTTTAGCAGCTTCTTCATCTGCAATATTAAAGATACCTGCTTTACGACCAGTACTAATCAAAGTTCCGATATTATCAAAAATATCTGTTAATGAAAAGGCCAAAATAGCTGAAGCACTTCTGGAATGCGAGATGGTTTTGCAAACAAAAGCTAACAAACCATCTTTACCTAGTGCCGCACCAAAAATCTTTCCTAAATCCTGAACAGCAGCACCGATATTATTGGAAGCAAAATTGATTTTTGAAAAGGTCTACGACCCCTACCAAAATGGCTACGATTGTTGTTGCTGCAATGGATAAACAATACCTCCGCGCATGCGTTTCAGGACAAAGAAAATGGTGATGAAAATTCCAAACAAAGCGACAAGAACAGCTGGGATTGTTAAAATCTACCAAGCCTCGGTGTTGCCATTCCATTAGCTGTAATAGCTGCTTGTGCCTTATCAGCACCTTTTTCCTGCAACAGTATAGGTTCCTGGATCGATTGAAAATTTTCAAAAGTCCCGCTTTTTCACTCCGATATAAGCTAGAAAAATTCCCAATCCACCAGAAATCGCGTATTTTAAACTCTCTGAATTGCATGAATAATAATTGCATGAACCTGGTCAACGTGACAATAATACTAATAATCCCGCAGAGGAAAACCATTGCCAGCGCCTCTTGCCATGTATAACCAAGTGCAAATACAACGGTATAAGTAAAGAAAGCATTCAGTCCCATACCAGGTGCCCTGAGCGTAAGGAATGTTGGCATATAAAGCCATCATCAGCGTCCCTGCAACAGTCCCAATGATAGTCGCTAGAAAACACCTTGTGCTGGCATGCCTGTTTGACTGAGCATTTCAGGGTTGACAAAGAGATATAACTCATTGCAAAGAAAGTGGTTAAACCAGCAAGAACTTCTGTACGAACAGTTGTACTGTTCTCTTTTTAGTTTAAAAACTTGTCCATTTTTAAAATCTCCTTAAAATTTACGAACGATAATAGATATAATACCACAAAAATATTCATGATTTCAACAGAAGTTTTAAAAAACAAACAAATTAATTCAATGTTTTATACAGAAAATCTTTATTTAGACTGATTTTTACTCAAAAAGACCAAGGACATGATTTGAATAAAGGTAAACCCTAAAATGAATAACAGGCGCTCCCTCTGCAAGCAGCTGCCAACCGCTCAAAGACTAACGTGGATGGCTGACTAGATCCCAAGAATTGAGCCGATCATAGCGACCAATGTAAATTATGAGACTCGATAAAAATGAGACGGTTCCAATAGCCAAATATTCCAGCCACCATTTGAGCTTTCAAATAGCCTGAAATCAAATTCCAGCTCTCTATTCACATAGAACCCCAAAGAAAAATACTTGGAACAAAAGGCCATAAAAGATGCAGACTTTCTCGGTTCCACAAGGTGTCACTCACCCAGTGCATGTACCAAGTCCGTAATCATATAGAACGTATTGGGATGAAAACACTAGCCAAAGAATTGCTACAGGTAAGAAAAACCATTTTTCTTAAATTGAATGGCTATAAAAGCCGCATCATAGGCAACCAAAGCTAGAAACATATTCCAAATCAAATCTCGGACCTTTTGTCAAAATTCCTTCAGCATAAAACGATAGCAGAAATAATCGCAAAGAAAAATATGAATGATAATTGTTTTACGCATACTCGATTTCCTCCTTCGTTATATAAGAAAAACATTATATCATCAAATTCTGCACTTTCATCTTAAAATCTGCTATAATAGAAAACAGCACAAATGAAAGAGTAGATCATGACAAAAAGTAATTGCAGTAGATTTAGACGGAACCTTGCTCAATTCTGACAGCAAACTATCTGAATTTACAAAAGAAACCATTAAAAATTTCTAAAAAGGACACCATGTTGTCATCACAACTGGACGCCCTTATCGAATGGCACGGGAATTTTATAAAGAATTGGAGCTACATACTCCAATGATCAACTTTAATGGCTCTTTTGACTCATATCCCGGAGAAAAAGTGGCAACAGGAAAGATGTATCACCTTAGATAAAGAATATCTATTAGACATTGTCAAAAGGAAGGAAGAGATTGAAGCAGACTTCATTGCTGGGAGAATATCGGAAGAAATTTTATATCACAGCCCCCAATGAAACGATTGCTGACCCGAAATTATTTGGTGTAGAATCTTTTCGACCTGAAAATCAATTTAATCCAGAATTGGTTACCAAAAATCCCAACTGTATCCTTTTGCAAACGCATACCAATGATAAATATGCTTTGGCGGATGAATTGAATCAATTTTATCAACAACAATTATCTATCAACACTTAGGGGCGGTCCTCAATATCCTCGAATGCACTCAAAAGGCGTCAACAAAGCTTTTGCTTGAAATATTTATTAGAGGTTCTGAACGTGGATCGAAAAGATTTGATTGCTTTTGGTGACGAGCACAATGATACAGAGATGTTAGCTTTTTGCCGGTACTGAGCTATGCCATGAAAAACGCTAGCCAAACACTTCTTCCTTACGCAGATGAACAACTGCCACTGACCAATGACCAAGACGGAGTCGCTCATCAATTATTGAAACTATTTTTATAATAAGACTTAGAGTTGGACAGTTTTTCTGTCCCGACTCTTTTAATATTTACACGTAATCTTCCCAGATTTTATTTTTCTGCAACTGATTGTGCACTTTCGCAATCATGGGCGATCTCATCAGCTATTGATTTTCAATTATTTTCTATCAGTTTGTTTATACTATAAATTGAATATTATAAATTTTGTTTTTAAATTTAAAATGTTTTCTAGATTTTTATTGATTTCTCCTCTTTTCTTATTCAATAATTCATGTAGATAGAATTATTTTTCAAAAATTTTCATTATTTTTTTCCAATCGATTTTCAAGGTTAATATATTGTTTAAATGGCTAGTTTTGTCCGTTTACAATCTGTCAAAAATATGAAAGATTTTGATTTTTAGCTCAAACTATTGCATTTTTCATGAAAAACGTTTTATACTTAAGTAGTCTTAAATTTTTTTCTTAAACTTAAGTCAAACATTTTTATAAGGAGGAAAGACAATAATGAGTATCGAATCATTATTGCAAGCCATGGTGAATTTGCTGCTGGTATTCATCAATCAGGTTCTATGATTTTTGGTGAGCAAGAAAAGTTCGTTGTAACTTTTTATGCCAAATGAAGGTCCTGATGATTTGTATGTTAAGTTCAATGACGCTGTGGCTGCTTTTGACGCGAACGATGAAGTTCTAGTTTTGGCTGACCTGTGAGTGGTTCTCCATTTAACCAAGCTAGCCGCGTAATGGGTGAAAATCCTGATCGCAAGTTCGCGATCATTACAGGTTTGAATCGCCAATGTTGATTCAAGCTTATACTGAACGAATGATGGACGCCAATGCTGGCGTTGACGCTGTTGTCGCAAACATCATCAAAGAAGCCAAGGATGGAGTGAAAGCTCTTCCTGAAGAACTAAATCCTGTAGCTGAGGTAGCAAGTGCACCGGCTGCACCAACTGCTCAGTTGCTATTCCAGAAGGAACCGTTATCGGCGATGGCAAGTTGAAAATCAATCTTGCTCGTATCGATACACGTCTTCTCACGGTCAAGTTGCAACTGCTTTGGACACCAGATTCTAAAGCAGACTGTATCATCGTTGCTTCTGACTCCGTATCAGCTGATAAACTTCGTAAAGAGTTGATCAAACAAGCTGCTCCTGGTAATGTCAAAGCAAATGTTGTCCCAATTGACAAATTGATTGCGGTAGCAAAAGACCCTCGTTTTGTAACACACATGCACTGATTCTTTTTGAAACTCCTCAAGATGCACTCCGTGCTGTTGAAGTAGTGTCGATATCAAAACACTCAATGTTGGCTCAATGGCTCACTCAACTGGTAAAACAATGGTCAATAACGTTTTTGTCAATGGACAAAGACGATGTTGCAACCTTTGAAAATTGCGTGACCTCGGAGTGGAATTTGACGTACGTAAAGTGCTCAAATGACTCCAAAAAGATTTGTTTGACTTAATTAAAAAGCCAACGTTCAATAATGGAAAGGATTTAGAATATGTCAATTATTTCTATGATTTGTAGTGGTCTTCGTTGCCTTTCTTGCTGGACTCTGAAGGAATCTTTGGACCAATTTCAATTCCACCAACCACTTGTTGCTTGTACACTTTATCGGTCTAGTAACAGGACACTTGGAAGCAGGTGTCATCCTTGGTGGTACACTTCAAATGATTGCTCTTGGTTGGGCAAACATTGGTGCTGCCGTTGCTCCTGATGCTGCACTTGCTTCTGTAGCATCTGCAATCATCATGGTACAAGGTGGCGACTTCACTGATAAAAGGTATCAGTTTCGCTTATACAACTGCTATCCCTCCTGCAGTTGCTAGGTCTCTTCCTTACAATGATTGTTCGTACAATTTCAGTAGGTCTTGTTCACGGTGCCGATGCTGCTGCTAAAGAAGGTAACATCGGTGCTGTAGAACGTACTCACTTAGTTGCACTTCTTCTTCAAGGTCTTCGTATTGCTATTCCTGCTCTTCTTCTTGCAGTTCCAACATCAGTTGTTCAAGGTGTCTTGAATGCTATGCCTGCTTGGTTGTCAGGTGGTATGGCTGTCGGTGGTGGTATGGTCGTTGCCGTTGGTTACGCGATGGTTATCAACATGATGGCAACTCGCGAAGTATGGCCATTCTTTGCTATCGGTTTTGCACTTGCAGCTTTATCAAACCTTACTCTTATTGCTATGGGTACTATTGGTGTCGCAATTGCCTTGATTTACATCAACCTTTCTAAAAAAGGCGGAAATGGTGGCGGCGGTTCTGCTACATCAAATGACCCAATTGGTGATATTTTTAGAAGACTACTAAGAAAGGAGCTACTAATACCATGACAGAAAAATTCAATTATCAAAAATCAGATCGTCAAAAAGTTTGGTGGCGTTCAACTTTCTTGCAAGGTTCTTGGAACTATGAACGGATGCAAAACTTAGGTTGGGCGTACGCACTTATCCCAGCTATCAAAAAACTTTACACTTCTAAAGAAGACCGTGCTGCGGCCCTTGAACGTCACTTGGAATTCTTTAATACTCACCCATACGTAGCTGCTCCTATCATTGGTGTGACACTTGCCCTTGAAGAAGAAAAGGCTAACGGGTGCTGAAATCGACAACACTGCTATCCAGGGGTTAAAAATCGGTATGATGGGACCTCTGCTGGTATCGGTGACCCAGTCTTCTGGTTTACCGTTCGTCCCATCCTCGGTGCTCTTGGTGCCTCACCTGCTATGGCAGGTAACGTGATGGGGTCCAATCCTTCTTCGTACTTTGGAATCTTATCCGTATGGCCTTCTTATGGTACACTCAAGAACTTGGCTACAAAGCTGGTTCTGAAATTACAAAAAGACATGTCAGGTGGTATCCTTCAAGACATCACCAAAGGAGCTTCAATCTCGGTATGTTCATCATCGCCGTTCTTGTTGAACGTTGAGTAACATTGCATTTACGGTAGCGACTCCTTCCAAAAGACTTTTGTCTAAAGGTGCGTACATTGAATTCTAAAGGGAAACGTTACTGGTCAACAATTGCACGATATTCCTTTGGTCAAGTAAATAGTGGTCTTGGACTTGATAAAATGCAAGCTCAAACACTTCAAGGACAGTTAGATGCTTTAATTCCTGGCTCTGATGGGGACTTTCTTCTTACATTCCTCATGCATGTGGTTGCTTAAGAAGAAAGTCTCCAATCACAATTATCATCGGTCTCTTCATCGTTGGTATTGTGGCACGCTTCGAATCATGGGGAATAACAAAAAGAAGGTTTCTGCCTTCTTTTATTGACAATAAATGTGCTATAATAGGGAGGATAATAGATAAACGAGGATTGAACATGGCACAGTCACAAAATACAAAAATTGATTTTTCAAACAACAGGAACTTCTTATCTGGGAATTGGAGGGAAAAGTTGGAAAATTCTTAGTTGGAGATAAAGCGCTCGAATTTTTATGCAGATGCCAATGTCGAAGACTATATTCAAATCCCTTTGGGATACTATCCATCAAATCGAGTGCCAATGTGTCTGGCAAACGAATTAGTCGTCATTTTTGAAGTCTTTACCAATAAAGGAAAATTCTTTTCGCTTCAAAAGATGCTGGAACTATTTTTGAAACATGCTCGAAATCATATCGGCAATGAAAAAGTCATTAAATTACCGACACTGATTCAAACAATTGGTCATTTTTTAAAAATCTATTTGCAAAAATAAGAATTCTTGTATAATCATAGGAAACGGATAAGTAAATCTAGTATCTCTTTCAGAAAGTCTGCGGAGCTGTGAGCAGATAGAGCTAGCTTGAAATTCTACCGTGATACTAATTTCATAAACAATCAAGTGCACTTATGTGAAGTTGATGGGAACCGTGGCTCTGCCACTCCAACACTTTTCATGGTGCATTTTTATTTCAGGAGGTTCTGATGTTAGATATTAAACGTATTCGCACAGATTTTGATATCATCGCAAAAACTAGCTACTCGTGGCGTTGACGCTGCAACACTTGATAAAATGAAAGAGTTTGATAGCAAACGCCGTGAACTCTTGGTCAAGGTTGAAAAATTTAAAAAGCAGAGCGTAACACGGTTTCAGCAGAAATTGCCCAAGCGAAACGTAATAAAGACAATGCTGATGATAAAATTGCTGCCATGCAAAAATTATCTGCTGAAATTAAAGCATTAGACGCAGAGTTAGCAGAAATTGACGCTACATTAACCGAGTTTACAACGACTTTGCCAAATATTCCTCACGATAGTGTGCCGGTAGGTGCTGACGAAGACGATAATGTAGAAGTTCGCCGTTGGGGGACACCACGTGTTTGACTTTGATGTAAAAGCTCACTGGGATCTTGGTGAAAATCTTGATATTCTCGACTGGGAACGCGGGGCAAAAAGTAACCGGCGCTCGTTTCCTCTTTTACAAAGGACTTGGAGCTCGTCTAGAACGCGCTATTTATAATTTCATGTTAGACGAGCATCAAAAAGAGGGCTACACAGAAGTCATTCCTCCTTACATGGTTAATCACGATTCTATGTTTGGTACTGGTCAATATCCAAAATTCAAAGAAGATACTTTTGAAGTGAGCGACACTAATTATGTTCTCATTCCAACTGCTGAAGTTCCTTTGACAAATTACTACCGAGGGAAATTTTAGACGGGAAAAGACTTTGCCAATCTACTTCACAGCCATGAGTCCGTCTTTCCGTTCTGAAGCTGGTTCTGCTGGTCGTGACACCCGTGGTTTAATTCGTTTACATCAATTCCACAAAGTAGAAATGGTCAAATTTGCCAAACCAGAACATTCTTATGAAGAATTAGAAAAAAATGACCGCTAATGCTGAAAAATATCCTTCAGAAATTAAATCTTCCTTACCGCGTTGTTGCACTTTCGACAGGGAGATATGGGCTTTCTGCAGCGAAGACCCTACGACTTGGAAGTCTGGATTCCAGCACAGAATACCTACCGTGAAATTTCTAGCTGTTCCAATACCGAAGATTTCCAAGCTCGTCGTGCCCAAATCCGTTACCGTGATCGAAGCAGACGGCAAAGGTCAAAACTTCTACACACTTTGAATGGATCCGGTCTTGCAGTTGGTCGTACCGTTGCAGCCATTCTTGAAAATTACCAAAATGAAGACGGCTCCGTCACTATTCCAGAAGTACTTCGTCCCATACATGGGCGGTGTGAAAAGTGATTGCTCCAGAAATAACATAAAAACTCTGAGATTTTCAAATCATCTCAGAGTTTTCTTATCTCTTCATTTGATTGTTTCGCTTTTTAATCATTGCACTTCGAACCACACTTATCACAGTTGGGAGTAAGGTAACAATGACAATTCCCAAAAATAATCGCTGAAAAATGAGTTTTCACAAAGGGGATATTCCCAAAAAGATAGCCTGCCCCTGTCGCAATCAAAGACCAAGACAAAGCTGCGATAAAAGCTCGTTTCAGAAAAGATTGAACTGGGAATTGGCTAATGCCTGCTACAAATGGTACAAAGGTACGAATAATGGGAATATAGCGTCCTAAAATAATAGAAGTAGAACCATGTTTTTCAAAAATACACTTCTGCTTCTTTGATATTTTCTTCTTTTATCAATTTACTGAAAAATTTATAATGTACAAAAACGATAACAGGGTTCTGCCAATGAAGAAATTACAGGTATCACAACAAAAAGCTCCCACAAAAATAGAAGCATAAAAAGTAGAACATTAAAATGCATTGCTGGATTAGCTGATAGAGCGCCTGCAGCAAAAAGTAAGCTGTCTCCCCGGCAGGAATGGAAATACTACCGCAGCTGTCTCAATAAAAATTACCAAAACAAAATCAAATATGTCCAGCCACCTACAGCATGAGCAATATTATAAATGTGTGCATCAATATGCAAGATAAAATCAATAATAAACATCTCTTCTCCTTTGTCCATTCTCTATTATAGCAGAAAATATTACAGAAAAAGCGTATTTTTAAAAATAAAAACAGAAGTGAACGGTACAAGCCAATCCACTTCTGATTTTTATTAGTATTTTTCGAAATCGTTGATAACGTGCTTCTAAAAAGTTGTTCAAGTGGTAGCTGAGACAAATTTGTTAATTCAGCAACTATTTCTTGCTTCACAGCATACAATAAATCCTGATTGCTAAGCCTTGCTTCTGGAATCACCTTGTCCACTACTCCCATATCAAGAAGCTCATGAGAAGTAATTTTCATGAGTTCTGCAGCTTCCATAGCACGACTGCCGTCTTTCCACAAGATAGAAGCAAAACCTTCGGGACTAAGCACCGCGTAAATTGAATTTTCTAGCATCCAGACCTTGTCTGCAACAGCTAAAAGCTAGCGCTCCTCCAGATCCGCCTTCACCGATAATAATAGCGATAATCGGCACCTTTAAATCGCTCATCTCGAGCAAATTACGTGCAATAGCTTCTCCTTGACCGCGCTCTTCAGCACCGACTCCTGGATAAGCACCGGCTGTGTTGATAAACGTAACGACAGGACGACCAAATTTCTCTGCCTGCTTCATCAAGCGAAGTGCTTTTCGATAACCTTCTGGATGAGGTTGTCCAAAATTCCGTTGCAAATTATCCTGTAGATTGCGTCCTTTTTGAATCCCAACAACGGTGATGGGCTGACCATCTAAAGTTCCGATTCCACCGATAACCGCTCCGTCATCTCGAAAAGAACGATCGCCATGTAATTCAATAAAAATTCTCGCAAAATTCCTTGCGCAAAATCCAAAGCTGTCAATCGTGCCTGATCTCGTGCTTCTTTAATAATTCGGGTAATCTTTGTCACTGTTCACCTCCATGGAAAGCCAATAACATTGCAATGGTGGAGCGCAATTCCAAGCGTTTGACAATGGCATCAACAAAACCATGTTCAAGCAAAAATTCTGCCTTTTTGGAAGTCATCTGGCAATTTTTCACGAACGGTTGTTTCAATTACTCGGCGACCTGCAAAAGCCAACAAGCGCTTGCGTTTCAGCCAAAATGATGTCTCCTTCCATGGCAAATGAAGCGTCACCCCACCCGTGGTCGGGTCTGTTAAGATCGTCAAATAAAACAAGCCAGCATTAGAATGACGTTTCACCGCTGCGGATACTTTAGCCATTTGCATCAAACTCATAATTCCTTCTTGCATGCGAGCGCCACCAGAAGCTGTAAACAAAGTGACTGGCAACTGATGTTCTGTAGCATATTCAAAAAGACGAGTAATTTTTTCTCCAACGACCGTTCCCATAGAAGCCATGATAAAGTTGGAATCCATGATCCCCAGTGCAGTTTTTGACCACCGATTGTCGCAATTCCTGTCAATACTGCCTCATCCAAACCTGTTTTTCACGGACAGTCCTTAATTTTTCACGATATTTAGGAAACTTCAAGGGGTCTGATGTTTCAATTCCTGTAAATAATTCCTCAAAACTATTGGTATCTACCGTTAAATTGAGGCGTTCAAAAGCTGAAATACGAAACGTATAGCCACATTGTGGGCAAATCCGTTCACTTCCCAAATCTTTTTGGTAAATGATATGCTTTACATCCTGGGCACTTTGAAAACAGTTCATCCGGAAACTCTGGTTTCACTTGAGGTTTCTCACGACTGGAACGGTTTGGATTGATCCGAATATACTTATCCTTTTTGGAAAACAAAGCCATGACTTATATCCTTTACTCCTCTACTTTTTCTTTTGATAAGCTGGTAAAAATTTCTCCATAAGAAAAGCTGTATCATAATCGCCAGCAATGACATGTGGGTCTGAAATCAAATCTAACTGAAAACCGCTATTTGTCACAACGCCGTCGATTTCTAACTCATAGAGCGCACGCTGCATTTTCATTAATGCATCAAAGCGATTTTCACCATGAACAATAATCTTGGCAATCATGCTGTCATAATACGGCGGAATCGTGTAGCCAGGATAAACTGCAGAATCCACACGCAGCCCCACTCCACCACTCGGTAGATAGAGATTGGAAATCTTTCCCGGACTTGGTGCAAAAGTTAAATGCAGGATTTTTCCGCATTGATTCGACACTCAATCGCGTGACCTGTTATATGAATATCTTCTTGGTTAAAAGGCAGCTCTTGCCCCACAGCAATTTTGATTTGCTCCTTTAACAATGTCCACTCTCGTTACAAATTCCGTTATCGGATGCTCCACTTGGACACGAGTATTCATTTCCATGAAATAAAATTCTCTTTTGCCTTCATCAAATAAGAATTCAATCGTTCCAGCGTTTTCATATCCGACAGATTTTGGGCAGCTCGTACAGCAGCTTCTCAATCTTTACGACGAAGGGTCTTTGCCAATCGCAACCGACGGACTTTCTTCCAGCACTTTTTGATTATTTCTTTGAAGTGAACAATCGCGTCGCCTAAGTGGACAACATGACCATGTTGGTCAGCCAAAATTTGACTTCAATATGCCGAGCTGGATAAATGACCCGCTCCATATACATGGCGCCATTTCCGAAAGCCGCTTTGGCTTCGCTAGAAGCCGACTCAAAAAGCAGCTACTAAATCTTCTGCTTTTTCAACCTTCCGAATACCTTTGCCACCACCGCCAGCAGAAGCTTTTCAGCATAACTGGATAGCTGATTTTTTTCTGCAACCGCAAGTGCTTCGTCTGACGTATGAACTTCGCCATCAGAACCTGGGATTACAGGCACATTAGCCTTAATCATCTGAGCACGCGCATTGATTTTTATCACCCATTAAATCCATTACCGCTCCCGAAGGACCGATAAATTTAATACCAACTTCCTCGCACATCGTCGCAAACTTAGAATTTCTCACTCAAAAAACCAAAGCCTGGATGAATTGCCTCTGCTCAGTCAAAACTGCGGCAGAAAGAACCGCATTCATATTGAGGTAGGATTCTGTCGACTTTGCTGGACCCATGCAAACCGCTTCATCCGCCAGTAAAGTATGGAGAGCTTCTTTGTCAGCAGTAGAATAGACTGCGACTGTCGCAATCCCTAATTCTCTAGCTGCACGAATAATTCTGACCGCAATTTCCCACGGTTGGCAATTAAAATCTTACGAAACATGGTGAAATCTCCTTTTTTATTGTCCGAGGGCAAAAAGTTAAAGTACCACTCCTGCCAACTTCCCGTCAACTTCTGCTTTCGCTTCCACAACCGCAATGGTGCCACGACGTCACAAACTTCGCTGTCATGATGAGCTGATCACCAGGAACAACTTGTTTTTTTAAATTTCACCCTTGTCCATTCCGGCATAAAAGACCAATTTCCCCTTTATTTTCTTCTTTGGATAATTCCAAAACACCGGCTGTTTGAGCCAAAAGCCTCCATAATGAGAACTCCCGGCATGACAGGATATTCAGGAAATGTCCGTTGAAAAAGGCTCATTGATTGTAACATTTTTAAGCGCTACAATCTCATCTTCTTTCACTTCCAACACACGATCAACCAACAGCATAGGGTAACGATGTGGAAGAGCTTCTTTTATCGCATTGATATCAATCATTTTAATCCGCACCAAACCTTTCCCAAAATTCGACCATTTCTTCATTTTTGGACAAGGATTTCCGTCACAATACCGTCCTTAGGTGACGGAACTTCATTCATCACTTTCATGGCCTCAATAATCATCAAGGTTTGCCCTTTCTTCACTTGGTCGCCAACGGAAACAAAAGGAAGGTTTATCAGGTCCGAAGCAAGATAAGCAACTCAACCAAGGGACTTTCTACTACATCGCCTTCAGCTGTAGGTGTTTCTGGACTAATCGTTTCCTCCACAATTGGAGGAACAGTTGGCTGGGTAACTTCTACTTGTGAAACAAGATTGGTGTTCACTGTTGAATCCTCTGCAGAAGGAGCAATTGATTCAACTGTTCTTTTCATTTTTACTGAAAGTTAATTCATCACTTTGATTTTTATAAGAAAATTCACGCAGACTTGATTGGTCAAATTGAGCCATCAAATCTTTGATTTCATTGATATTCATTTAAGCCTCCCAGCGCTTGAATGCAAGTACAGCATTGTGCCCGCCAAAGCCAAAGGTATTTGAAATCGCATACGGAATATCATGTTCTTGCCCTTGACCATAGATGACATTCGCCTCGATATCATCTGAAAGTTCTTGCGTTCCTGCAGTCATCGGTACAAAGTTATGACGCATTGCCTCAATCGTTGCAATAGCTTCTACTGCACCAGCTGCACCAAGAAGGTGACCTGTGAAAGATTTCGTAGAAGAAACCGGTACTTCTTTTCCCAAGAACATTAACAATCGCTTGACTTTCACCTTTTTCATTGGCTTGTGTAGAAGTTCCATGAGCATTCACATAGGCAATGTCTGAAGGTTGTAATCCTGCTTCTTCAATGGCTAGTTTCATAGCTTTAGCAGCCCCTGTACCAGCTGGTGATGGTGTTGTCATGTGATATGCGTCACAAGTATTTCCATACCCCACAATTTCTGCTAAAATTGTTGCCCCACGTTTTTCAGCATGTTCTAGACTTTCAATTACTAAAACACCTGCCCCTTCTCCCATTACAAATCCATTCCGATCTTTATCAAATGGAATAGACGAACGTTTTGGATCTTCATTTGTGGAAAGAGCTGTAAGAGCTGCAAAACCGCCGATGCCAATTTCGTTGATAGAGCATTCAGAACCACCTGCTAAAATAACATCTTGAAAACCAAATTTAATTTCACGGAATGCCTCTCCAATAGCATCATTAGAAGACGCACAAGCAGTTGTAATAGATTTACACACCCCATTAGCTCCCACACGAATAGCGATATTTCCGGCTCCCATATTTGAAAGTGCTTTAGGAATGAAGAGCGGTTGGATACGATTGGCTCCTCTTTCATGCATTCGGATAATTTGATCTTGCAATTCTTTTTAAGCCACCAATCCCACTAGATACAATGACACCCAAATCGATCATGGTCAACTGTCTCGGTATCTAGATGAGCATTTTCTAACGCTTCTAAAGCTGCATGAATGGCATAAATAGAATACATATCCATACGATTTTTGTCTTTTTAACAAAAATGTTTTTCTAGCGGGAAATCTTTAATTTCTGCTGCATTATGTACACCAATCACACTAGGATCAAAAATTCGTAGTGGACCAATACCAATCTTCCCTTCTTTTAGACTATCCCAAAAACTCTTCGGGTGTGTTTCCAATAGGTGAAGTTACTCCATATCCTGTTACAACAACTCGATTTAGTTTCATTTCAAACTCCTTTATTAAGAAAATATATCACATGCTTAAAACTCGTAAGTTTTAGTCACCTTCTACCTCATGGTTAAGCTGCCATCAATAGCAATGACTTGCCCAGTTAAAATACTCTTGACGAGCTAGAAAGGCTGCCACTTCTGCCACTTCGCTAGTATTCCCAAAGCGTTTCATTGGAATTTGTGCTAACGTAGCTTCTTTCACTTTATCAGACAAAACATCGGTCATATCTGACTCAATCATACCTGGCGCAATAGCATTCACTCGTACATTGCGAGCTGCTACTTCACGCGCTACAGACTTAGTAAATCCAATCAGTCCAGCCTTAGAAGCCGCATAGTTTGCTTGACCGACATTGCCAATCAAACCAACCACACTTGATACATTGATAACAGCACCTTGACGAGCTTTCGACATTGGCTTCAAAACCGCTTGAGTCATATTAAAAGCACCAACAAGATTTACTTTCAAGACCTGCTCAAAATCTTCCTCTGTCAATTTTAGCATGAGTTTATCTTTTTGTAATCCCTGCATTATTGACCAGAATATCCACGCTTCCAAGTTTTTCGATAGTTTCTTCTACCATCCGCTTGGCATCCGTGCTATCTGACACATCACCAGAGATAGAAACCACTTGTACACCATAATCTGAAAATTCAGAAACGAGCTCCTCATCAATCTCACGGCGACCGTTTAAAACAATGTTGGCACCTAGACTCGCAAACTTATGTGCCATTGCAAGACCAATTCCACGTGTTGAACCAGTTATAAAAACATTTTTTACCTTTAAGTTCCATACCTATTCCTTATTTTCTAGAAGAGTAGATAAACTTCTAACATCTTCAACGTGAGCAACCTTTGCTGATTTATCAATTTTTTAACAAAACCAGAAAGAACCTTACCTGGACCAATTTCAATAAAAATTAGTTACACCAACTTTTTGCATCGTTGCAATACTATCATAAAACGAACTGGTTCCATAACTTGACGAGTTAAAAGTTCCTTAATTCGTCCTTGTTCCATGACAGTTGCTTCTGTATTTCCTACCAAATGAAGTTTGAAATCAGCAAATTCAACTGTTTCCAAAAACTTTTGCCAATTTATCACTTGCAGGTTTTAGCAAAGCTGTATGAAATGGACCGGAAACATTCAAAGGGATGAGACGCTTAACACCAGCTTCTTTTAACAATTCCACTGCTTTGTTAACTGCTTCAACTTCACCACCAATAACAATCTGACTAGGTGTATTGTAATTTTGCTGGTGATACAATTCCCTAGCTGGCTTTGCCTTTTTGACAAGCTTACTTCAATTGTAGCTAAATCGGCATTTAAAACCGCAACCATTTTACCAGAGCCAGCAGGAGCTGCTTCTTCCATAAAAGCACCACGCTTTGCCACCAAATCAACCGCCGTTGTAAACTTCAAAGCACCTGCTGCTACCATGGCAGAGTATTCCCCAAGAGAAAGGCCTGCTACCATATCAGCATGCATTCCTTTTTCTTGCAATAATCGGTAAATAGCAACCGAAGTGGTTAAAATTGCTGGCTGAGTATGGCGTGTCTGATTGAGCTTTTTCTTCCTCATTATCTATCAGATATCGTAGATCATAGCTCAATACTTGACTTGCTTCATCATAGGTTGCCCTCACTACATCAAACTGATCGTAAAGGTCACGAGCCATTCCCAGATACTGAGCACCCTGACCTGCAAATAGAAAGGCTGTTTTAGTCATTTCTAGTTACTCCTGCCCAACGGCTAGCTTCTTTTTGGATTACCTCTGCTGCACCGTAGTAAATATCTTTTAAAATTTCTTCAACTGTCTCTTCTTTTGCTGACAAGCCCCTGCAATTTGTCCTGACATGACAGAACCATGTTCAATATCACCGCGAACAACTGCATTTGCAAGAGCACCAGCTCCTAAATTCTCAAAAAAACAGTTAAATCAGGATTTTCTTGCTTAAAAGCATCCTTTTCTGCTTGGTCAAATTCTCTAGTTAGTTTATTTTTCAAAGCTCGTACCGCATGACCAAAATGTTGAGCAGAAATAGTGGTATCAATATCCCGAGCTTTCAAAATCATATTTTTATAATTTTGGTGCGCATTTGACTCTTTTGCAACGACGAAACGTGTTCCCACTTGAACAGCCTCTGCACCAAGCATAAAGCCTGCAGCTGCACCGCGACCATCTGCGATTCCACCCGCTGCAATCACAGGAATATCAACTGCTTCAACTACCTGACGAAACCAAAGTCATGGTGGTTAATTTTTCCAATATGCCCACCTGCTTCCATTCCTTCAGCAATGACTGCATCTGCACCAATTTTTTTCCATTCGCTTAGCCAATGCTACACTTGGAACGACTGGAATGACTGTAATACCTGCGTCGTGGAAACGAGTCATATATTTACTTGGATTTCCTGCACCAGTTGTCACAACCTTGACACCTTCTTCAATCACTAAGTCAACAATATCTTCCACAAACGGTGACAACAGCATGATATTCACGCCAAAAGGTTTGTCTGTCAATGACTTAATTTTATCAATATTAGCTTTGACAACTTCTTTCGGTGCATTACCACCACCGATAATGCCAAGACCTCCCGCTTTAGAAACTGCACCAGCCAAGTCACCATCAGCAACCCAGGCCATTCCTCCCTGGAAAATAGGATATTTAATATTTAACAATTCTGTAACACGTGTTTGCATAATACCTTCCTTTATATTGCTTAAGTAATAGCTCAATCATTTCAATTATACCCTTTGTATAATTTTGAAAATCAAACTATTACCCTAAACAGAGGGAGTGGAACCTATCATCTTTAAATTGATTTTATCGTTCCACCCTCAGCAAAAATTGACTGTCTACCTCAATACCTTTTTAAAAAGAGGGCGAGAATCTTCTCTCAGCCCCGTTTCATTTTATTTTGTTTTTCTTCCACATAAGCGACCAAGTCACCAACTGTGTTCAATCCTTCTTCAGTTTCAATTTGAATATCGAATGCATCTTCGATTTCTGAAATAACTTGGAACAAATCCAATGAATCTGCATCAAGATCATCAAAAGTTGACTCAAGAGTAACTTCTGAAGGTTCCTTACCAAGTTCTTCCACAATAATTTCTTGTACTTTTTCAAATACTGCCATGATAGACTCCTTTAAAATAAATATTTATATTCATGTGTTTTACCACATAATAACTAAATTGTAACAATAAGTGTGCCCCTATGTCAAACCTCCACCGAATCCTGACAGCAAAACTGTTTGACTGCCATCAAGGTGAATGAGTCCTTTTTCAACACACTCAGATAAGAGAATTGGAATGCTCGCTGCACTCGTATTCCCATATTCCATCATATTTGCAGGAAGTTTTTCCCTCGCTGCACCAATCTTTTTCGCCATTTTATCTAAAAATACGAATATTGACCTGATGTAATAGTAAATAGTCAATATCCTCTACTTGAATATCACTGGATTCAATCGTAGTTTTTTATAGATTTTTGCCACATCTCGAATAGCAAAAATCAAAAATTTTTCGACCATCCATTGTCAAGTAAGGCGCTACTTCTCCCTTTTCAGAATAAGGTGAAGATAAACCAACTTTACCACAAAGTCAAGCTTTTCCCCACGCGAACCGTCTGTATATTGACTTTCAGCTAAAAAAATGCTGCTGCTCTGAGCTCTCTAGCAAAAACACCACCAGCACCATCACCGAAAAGAACCGCAGTTGAACGATCAGACCAGTCAAGAACTTTTGATAAGGTTTCACTTCCCTATAACAAAGCCCTTCTGGTAACGACCTGAAGAAATTAACTTTTCAGCTGTCGACAGAGCGAAGATAAAGCCACTGCAAGCTGCTGTCAAATCAAAGGCAAAAAGCATGATTTGCACCAATATTTGCTTTTGAACTCGTGCAGCCGTTGAAGGCATCATAGAGTCTGGGGGTGATAGTTGCCACAATGATAAAGTCTAGCTCATCTGCATGGATATTCGCCTTTTTCAACAATTGACTTGCCACCTTTGTAGCCAAATCACTCGTTGATTCTGCTTTGTGACAGATGACGGCGTTCTATTCCTGTCCGACTTGAAATCCATTCATCGCTCGTATCCATTATTTTTGCCAAATCATCATTTGCTAACCACCTGACTTGGAGCATAATGAGCGACTTGACTAATTTTTCGCATAGTTCATTATTTCAAATCCTCTAGAAAACGATACAGATTAGTCAGACCTTTTCCCATGACCTTCATCTCTTCAGCATCCATTCCTTCAATGATTCTTTCAACCATTCTCTTGTGAAATCTTCTATGCAAGCGATAAATTAGGCGACCATTTTTTTGTCAAATTCAGATGAACAACACGACGATCAACTTCTGAACGTGTCCGTTCAATATAGCCTTTTCTTTCAAGGTTATTTAAACTAGTTGTTACGGTTCCTAATGTCACCATCAATTCCTTTGCTACGCTACTAGAGTCGCATTAGGGATTTTTCCAACAACATCAATCGTGTGCATTTCTTTGATAGAGATATCTTTGAAGCGACTGCCTCTCAAACTAGATTCTTCAATAACCAATACATTATTGAAAATAGATGTTAAATAATCATTGACCAATTGGTAATCCAAAAATCTCATCCTCCTCTAACAAAAAAACTTTCAACATCAAAACATTTGACTAGAAAAAGTATATCAAATATCAAATTAAATTGCAACTACTTTTTTTACTTCCCAGAAAATTTTGGTCGACGCTTCTCAGCATAAGCTCGCACCCCTTCTTTTGAAATCTTCTGTGAAAGCCAATGTCTTCTGCAACTGTAGTTCGAGTTTTGCATACTCATCCCAACCAGTAAACAAACTCTTCCATACCAATTCTTTAATAGCACGATAAGAATTAAGTGAATGACGTTTCAACTTCTTAATCACTTGATTCGTTGTAGTTTTCTAACTTTTCAACTTCACAAACTTTATACAAAAGACCGTAATTTAAAAGCTTTTTCTGCGTTTAACGGTTCACCTGTCATTGCTAATTGAGTTGCTCTCGTCACACCAATCGCTCTAGCAAGTAAATACAGACCACCCGCATCAGGAGCAAGACCTACCCCCACAAAAGCTTGAATAAAACGAGAACGCTCCGTTGCACACAGAAATCTGCAGCTACCACCATATTAGCTGCCGCACCAGCAACTGGTCCATCTACACTCATAATGATCGGCTTAGATAGTTGTTTCATTGAGTAAGAAATTTCATTGACTAATTCAGCAATTTTCACCAAAGACTGAATATCATCTGCCTCCACTGCTCGTTGCATTTCTGCCAAATCACCACCAACAGAAAATACTTTTCCCATTTGCATTGATGAGCAATATTTGGACAGCTTTATCCTCAGCAGCCAATTCAATGGCTTTTTAAAATTTCCTCACACATGGGAACATTAAACCCATTGAAACCTCCAAGCGATTCAATGTTAAAGTCGCAACACCGTCGTGACACTATATAAAATATTTTCAAATTGCATTAAATTGCCTCCGACAATTCTTTTTCTTTTGTCAATTAAATTATTTGAATATCAAATAATATGGTTACATTCTAACATAAAATATTTGCTTTAGCAAAGTAAGTACAAGCAGATTTGAAAAGATTTTCAGAATTTTGCTATAATTTTAAACAATCAGCCTATAGGAGAATGTATGAAAGTTGTTAAATTTGGAGGAAGTTCACTTGCCTCCGCTGGTCAATTAGAAAAAGTATTACAGATTATAAAAAGCTGATCCTGAACGTCGCTTCGTGATTGTCTCTGCACCTGGGAAGCGAAGCACTCAGGATACAAAGGTAACAGATGCCCTCATTAAATATTATCGAGACTATGTTGCTGGTAATGACGTAACAAAAACACCAACAATGGATTATTCAGCGTTATCGAGATATGGCGTTAGAACTGCAGCTAAACCAAATATTCTAGAGAGAATTTCAAAAAGTTTCCAAAAAGCTCGCAAGCTTCCCTATCGAAAAATAATAAGTTCTTGTACGATACTTTTTCTTGCTGCAGGTGAAAAATAACAATGCGAAACTCATTGCAGCTTATTTTTACCCAAAATGGCGTAGATGCTCGTTATGTTCACCCTAGAGAAGCAGGACTCATTGTATCCAGCGAACCAGGAAATGCTCGACTTCTCCCTTCCAGTTATGATAAAAATTGAAGAATTAAATGAAGCCGATGAAGTCTTTAATTATCCCAGGATTCTTTGGAGTAACAAAAGACGACCAGATTTGCACCTTTTCACGTGGCGGGTCCGATATTACTGGCTCCATTATTGCGGCAGGTGTAAAAGCTGATCTTTACGAAAATTTCACAGATGTTGACGGTATTTTTTGCAGCACATCCTGGCATTATCCACATGCCACACTCCATTCCAGAATTAACTTATCGCGAAATGCGCGAATTAGCTTATGCAGGTTTTACTGTATTACATGACGAAAGCACCTCATTCCAGCTTACCGTGGAAAAATTCACTCGTTATTAAAAATACAAATAACCCCACTCATTCTGGTACAAAAATTGTTTTTAAAGCACAGCAACAGGGACTTCCCTGTAGTAGGTATTGCTGCAGATGCCCATTTCACCAGTATCAACATGTCTAAATACCTCATGAACCGTGAAATCGGTTTTTGGTAGAAAAGTTCTGCAAATATTGGAAGATCTAAATATCCGCTGGGAGCACATGCCTACCGGTATCGATGACTTATCTATTATTCTTCGGGATCGTGAATTAACCCCCATTAAAGAGGAAGAAATTCTTCGTCAATTAAGACAAAAGTTGAAGTCGACCACGCAGAAATCGAACATGACCTCTCAATCATTATGATTGTCGGTGAAAAAAATGAAAAAAGTCATATTGGTTTGACCGCTACTGCAACAAAAGCATTATCAGATAATCATATTAATATCCAAATGATTTCACAAGGATCTAGTGAAGTTTCAATCATGATTGTTATCAATTCCGAACAAGAAAAAGCAGCTATAAAAGCACTGTACAAAGCTTTTTGAATAAAATTGAGAGTCTAGGTAAAAATTCATAAAATAGTCAAAAAGCTTAAAATCAACGTTTTAATTAACTTGATTTTAAGCTTTTTTCTATGAGAGATTATTACACTTTGACCATGAATGAGTTTTTGCTCAGCCACTTGCATTATATTAACCCCAAAATCTTGATGTAGTAGCTGATGATGAAGGCAACAGTGTAAGGGCAGGTAGGAGTGCGAACTAAAAATTTTCAAATTTTGATTGATTTTCTACGTAATCTCCCAGAATGCATTATTCATGGGTGAATTCGTCAGCAAACATAGGCATCTCACCTATCTCACCCTGAAATCTATTACAAAAATATAATCTCCAAGAGCAGCCTAAAACCAAATAATCTTAATTTGATTGAGATAATACAATCCTCCTCGATAAATGAAGCATATAACTCATTCTATAAATTTGAAAAATAGCAAAAAGAAACCTGATTATATCAAAGGCTTCTAATCATCTATCAACTCCGGCAGTAGGACTCGAACCTACGACATCATGATTAACAGTCATGCGCTACTACCAACTGAGCTATGCCGGATAAATGCTAA
>BNJU01002957.1_pt1 | contig 42138 bp, 76 predicted proteins | sample 8539281 | NCBI WGS metagenome assembly BNJU01 (sample SAMD00202456, study PRJDB9452) | human saliva metagenome | isolation source: human saliva | place: Japan
TTCGTGCTGGGGCTGACGATCCCGGATTTTCACGCACCCTTTACGCATATTGAGTCCGCTCATCGCGCTGGGCGGCTTCCTCGCTGCCTCCTCGCGGGCGGCAGCGAGCACCTCGTGGAAAAGGCGATGCATGCTGGAGTGGCCGACGATCTTCTTCTTCATCGGCTCTTTATCGCGGTCGGTGGTCTGATCGAGGTCGGCATCATCGCCCAGCTCGCGGAGACGGCGGTCAATGCGACGGCGGCGACCTGACGGCAACGTCGCTCCCTCATCCTCTGGATGAGTGCGATCATCTCGTCCGTGCTGGACAACATTCCGTTCGTCGCGACGATGATTCCGCCCATTCAGAACATGGGCGCGATGGGCATCACGAACCTCGAGCCGCTCTGGTGGTCGCTCGCGCTCGGCGCCTGCCTCGGCGGCAACGGACGCCTGTCGGCATCGGCGAATCTCATCGTGGCGGGGATGGCGGCGGAGCGCGGCGTACCATCAGTTCGTCCGCTACTTCAAGATCGGCTTCGCTCATGCTGCTCACGATCGCCCTCTCGACGGTTCACTACGCGCTATCTGCTCTGATTTCTAAAGTATAAAAGAAAATTATTTTGCAGGAAAATAGAGCGTTTGCGCGAATCAAAAATACAGGAGATCAGGGAGACACCGACACAGTTTGGTGCTCTCTTTGACCGAGGAATTGCTTCGCGCGCTGCATAGGGAGCAGGGAGTATCATCAGGCAGGAGGAGCTATGTTTATTCTTGCATCGGCATCGCCGCGCCGTGCGCGCTCCCTGCGCCAGATCGGCGCAGTTCGTCCGATCGCGCCCGCCGTCGCGGGAGCGCAAGAACGGGAGCACCCGCGACGATGATCTACAATGCGCTGACGAAGGCGCGCAAGGTGGCGGAGGAGTACCCGACCACGCCGTCCTCGGGCGGATACGGCGATTGTTCTCGGCGGCAAGTCGCATCGGCAAGCCGCGCGACGCCGAGGAGGCGCGTCACATCTCTCTCTGCTGAGGGGCGCCAGCACACCGTGTTGACGGGATCGCGTGGTCGTGGACGGCCGCGTGGTCACGGACGCGGCGGAGACGACGGTGCGCTTTGCACCATGTCGCCGGCGGAGATCGCCGTACGTCGCGACGGGCGAGCCGATGGGCGGCGGCGGGGCGCGTGCGATTCAGCGCGGCCGTCTACATCGAGGAGATTCACGATCGTTCTCGAACGTCGTCGCCTGCCTTCACGCCGTGGCGCCAGCGCACGGCGGGCGTCGTCAGGAGGCGGCGGACGATGCCGCCTCTGACCTCCCGCACGGGAGCTGGCGCCGCGAGCGGCTCAGCGCATGGGGCGCGGTGCCAGCGACGCGGATGCTGGCCGTTCTCCTGCGGACGGGCGGACGGGAGAGGCGTCCTCGATCCGCGCGCGGCATCGTCGCGGTTTCGCGAGGAGGGCCTGCGGCGATCCTGCGCGCCCGCCGCCGAGTTTGCACGCATCCCGGCATCGGCGGGCAAAGGCGGCGACGGCACTCCCGCCCTAGAGCTCGGCCGCCGCGCCTACGCGGGGACGCGCGGATGCCGCACCTGAACGAGGCAGCGGATGGATGACGCTCTTCGGCGCGCTGTCGCGGAGCGGCGCGAGCACTTTCTGTCCTGCCGCCTCGGCAAAGAACGAGCTGCTGATGCTCGCCGATGTGTCGACGGGGACGCTCACGAACGCGCTGTGCACCCGCGCGAGGTGTTCGAGCCCGCGATCCGCTGCGGTGCGGCGCACGTGATCGTCGCAACAACCACCCGAGCGGCGACCCACGCCGGCGGGAGGATCACCGCTCACGCGCAGCCTGTACGAGGCGGGAAACTGCTCGGCATCCCGTGACGGATCATGTCGTCGTCGCACGGGACGGCTTTCAGCTTGCCGAGAGGGGCTGCTGTACTTTTTTTCACAGAAAAGGATTTGCCGTTTTATCATCGAAATATACCGATAAAGCATAATCCAACAATATGCAGCAATTTAGGAGGGATTATGATGAGTGACATCAAAGAAATTCGCCCTGTCGATGGTTCGGTCAACGGCTGGCTGTGGACGAGGCGCTCTCGATCGCGGAAAAATGCGGTGCGGAGCTGGATTTTGTCTACGTCGCGAGCAACATCAACAAGGATATCCTGAGCCATATCGTCTTTGACCGCATCTGGGAGAAGCTGCCGGAGCGCCTGATTGCGCGCGAGCACGTCAAGAGCGGACACGTCGCCGCGCATTCTGAACTGGCCGAGGAGCGAGAAGGCGTGATATCATCAATCATGGGCACGCGGACCCGGCCTCGGCAAGTCTTTATCGGCAAGCGCCAGCCAGAAGGTGGTGGAGGAGCGAAGATCCCCGTCATGGCTGGGTGGTGCCAACAGGGAGGTGCAGCGATGACGGTACGTGAGCGGTTTGGAGGAGCAGGAGGCGGCTCTGCTGGTCGCCGCTGGCGGCGCGCAGCGTGGATGCACGCGCAGCCATCCGACGGCGGAGTGCCCTTCGCACCAAGTTCCAACGCGACCGCGACCGCATTCTGCATTCCAAGTCTCTTTTCGCCGGCTGGAAACATCAAGACGAGTGACATCGTGGCGGGCGACCACTCACCGCACGCGCATGACGTCACCAGCCTTGAGGTGGCGTGCAGGATCTCGCGCACGATCGCGCGGAGCCCGCGGCTCAACGAGATCTGACGGAGGCGATCGCCTCGGGCACGATAAGCCTGGACACACGCCGCTCGGCCAGGCGGGCGAGGCGGTGATGGAGGAGATCCTCGGCCATTTTGCCCACAACGAGCAGAGCCTGCGTGCGGTGGAGATCCTAGAGCGCGGCGGGCATCGGGCTGAACCTTGGCGGCGGTGCGCGACGGCATCCCGGAAACACGGAAAGGGGATGCCGTCGACGTTTGAGGGACGCATTGTCCGCATTGCCGACCGCATCGCCTACCTCTGCCACGCCGACGAGGACGACAGCCTGGCGTGCAGGGCTCCTCACGGCGAACGATCTGCCGGCGGAGGTGCGCGACGCGTTCGGTACGGATACGTCGGCGATGCACGCGAGCATACGGTATCGGATATGATCGCCACTCGGAGGGCGCGCGGGCGACGCAGCGCTCTCCCCGAGGTGTACAGCACGATGACGATGCAAGCTCCGCAGCTTTATGTTCGAGCGCATCTACCACCTGCAAGACGCCTGCGCACGAGCGCTGCGCAGGCGGGCTGCGTCCCGCGCGCGCCGATGGATCACCACCGTGTACTTTGACACGCTGCCGCGCGAGTTCACCGCGCGGGCGGGAGCGGTGGGGCGCGAGCAGTGCGTCGGACTACGTGGCGGGACTGACGGACAGCCATGCCGTCGCGCTGTCTCCGCGAAATCTGGCATCCCGCCCGTCGACCCGATGACCATCAAACCAATATAAGGAGAAAGTCTCATGCGTGACCCGAGGATGGAGGCGTTCGTGCAGCAGGTGCGCGCAGGAACGAGACATCCGCCGCCGTCGCAGAGCTATATGTATCTCTGAAGCGGCGCGGGCAACCGCCACTAGGTTAAGCGTCGTTCCACAGCGCCAAAAGACCGCATCGCTTTTCCCGTTGCGCCGTCAGAGGGTAGTACGTGCTTTCGGCCGCCATGCGGGCGGCGATGCGTCTCACCCTCTCCGCTCATCGAGCACATCACCCCGTTTGGAGGCGATCCGCGACAGGCGGAGTCAGCTCGGCATCGAGCGCCCCGCACGAAAGCGCGCGACGCACGTGAGAGGCGCGCCGCGCGCTGCTCTCGACGACTCTGCGCGCGCGTGAAACGCACTCGCGCGCGACTTTCTTCCACAACTGCTCACTCGGCGACGGCGCTCACGGCGCGGCGGGCAAGGCACGGCCTGCGGGCGCGATCACGGACGAGGCAACGAACGTTATGCGGCATTGGCTTTGCCCCCGGATGCGTGGTCAAAGTCTCGATGCGTTCCGGCAAACGCGGCGTCGCGGAGCACGTCCTCGTCGATGCGGGGCTTGCGTGCGGCGCGAGCGCGGCGACGGGATCCACGCACCGCTTCGTGGGCGTGCGTCATCATCATCGCGGATGAGCGCGGCGTCATCGTCGGCTTTGGCGGGCGTGCGCGCGGCGACGCCCAGCCGAAGCGCATCTCAACACGGCGGAGACGCCGCCTGTCTTGCAAGCCGGTAGCTCCTCTCGCGCATGTGATCGCGCCGACAGCGCGACGCCCGCGCGCGGGGCCATACGATCGTCGTCGAGGGCTGGCATGGACGCTGATTGCCGCATGGGAGGCGCGGCGTTGACAACGTCGATCGCGGACGCTCGGCACGTCGTTCACGAGCGACCACGCCGCCCCTGTCTCTGCGCCGCGCACCGCGCATCGTCTTCGCTACGACAGCGACCGCGCGGGACAGAGGCGACCCCTGCGCGCTCGCGGCGGTGCATGGGCGCGGCGAGCTGCGCGTCCTCCTCCTGCCCGACGGCAAGGATCCCGGATGAGTACGTGTGCACGCACGGCGCGATGCGCCGCGCCCTCGTCGAGAGACGGCTGTGCCCGCGCCCGCCTTTTCACCTGCGCCATATCCGCCGCAGATGGCGGACGGCATCGAGGATGCGTGCGCGCGCTGCGCGCGATGCTGCCTGTCCTCGCGGAGCTGGATGCCGTGGAGCGCGCTGCATACGTAGAGGCCGCACGGCGGCGGGAGCTCTTTCTCGACGAGGGTGTTGCCGACGCCCTGCGCCGCTGGCTGCGGCGCGGCGGCGCGGCAGAGAAGCCGCCGCACCTGCTGCGGGCACGTCCGCCGTGGATCGTGCCCTGCAGCGCGCAGGGCGTCAGCTCATCGCGGCCATGCGGCAGGATCCCGATTGCGGCAGATTACGGCGGGCCTCGTGCGTGCGTCACCGATGAATTTTTCGGCACGATTTTCCGCGCGTCGCCGCGCAGATTGCGGCGGGGGCGTGATTGATGCGGACTTTATCAGCGCAGCCTCAGGAGGAAAGCGCGAGATCAGCACGCGCGCTGGTTGAGGAGCCGCCCACGCCGGAGGCACGCGCGGGCGCGCTCACGGTACTGGCGGCGTATCTGACCGCTGCCTCGCACAGCATACCCATCGCAGAAACGATGATGCAAGAAGGAAAAGGGCTGCTGACGAATTAACGAAGTGAAGGCATTCAGGACGAGCTTGCAGAAATAAATGCGGGAGATTCCTTTTAGTTCTGAACCGCAGGAAACGATAATAAGAACGGTAGTTATTTAGAAAAATACGAACTGAAAAGCGAGGGGGCAGCGCAGACCGCAGCATTACGAAAAAGAATGAACAGATGGCTACGCCTGTAGAGATCATGGATCCGTTGAAGAAAGGCAAAATCGAACGGCGACACTTCACCCGCAGTGAGCTGATGGACGCGCTCGCGCAGGACAGCGTGACCCCCGGACGCAATGGATGCGCTGTATCAGCGCCGGCGGATGAGGGTATCGAGATCATCGACGATGCCGATGTCGGCGCGAGGATGACGCGGCGGATTTCGCCGATGATTTGGAGGATAAGACGACGACGGACACCGATGTCGATATCGACCTCCGTACCTGGAGCGTCGACGACCCCGCGGTCCGCATGTGCACCCCAAGGAAACCGGGCGTTCCCCGTTGACACTGCAGAGGAGGAGGTCGACCTCGCACGCCGCATGGAGGCGGGCGATGAGTCGCACGCCACCGTCTGGAGGAGGCGAATCTGCGCCTCGTCGTCAGCACGCCGCGCCATGTCGGACGTAGGCTGATGTCTCTGATCTCATCCAGGAGGGAAAATCTCGGTCCCCAAAGGCGGTCGAGAAGTTCGACCACAGCAAGGGCTATAAATTCAGCACATACGACGTGGTGATCCGGCAGGCGATTACGCGTGCCATCGCCGACCAGGCGCGCACCATCCGCATCCCCGTGCACATGGTTGAGACGATCAGTATATCCGCGTCTCGCGTCAGCTCTGCAGGAGCTCGGCCGCGACCCGACGCCGGAGGAAAAGCGCACCGCATGGGACTGAGTGGTGGCGCGTGCGTGAGATCATGAAGATCTGGCAGGAACCCGTGTCCCTTTGAGACGCTGATCGGGCGAGGAGGAGGACACACTCTTTCCGATTTTATCGAAGACGAGGCGGCACCCGACCCCGCAGATGCGGCGTCCATGCTGCCGCGCTCAGCACAGATCCCGGAGGGTGCTGACGACGCTCGCCCCGCGTGAGGCGGAGGTGCCGCGTCTGCGGTTCGGCCCAGTGGACGGACGCCCCGCACCCTCGAGGAGCGTTGACAGAACTTGGCGTGACGCGTGAGCGCATCCGCGATCGAGGCAAAGGCCTGCGGAAACTCAGACATCCCGTGCGCGCCTGCGGGAAAACCACAGGGAAATTTTGACGCGTAAGGTGAGAGCCCTACCCAACATCGACAGAGAGGACAGCCCCACGCCAGAGGGACGGAGCAAAAGAAAGCGCCGAGCACCGACATCATTGAGCGACTGCTTGCGCGGGGTAAGAAGAACGGTGGGTCGCTGCTTTGCGAGCTCATCGATCGCGCTGTACAGTGATATGTCCTCGACGAGATGGACGATATGTACCAACGCTCAGCGATGAGGGCGGAGATTGTCGATGATGTGGCGGCGGCGGGGGACGCTGGCAGCGATGATGGCTCTGACAGGAGGAGGAGATCGAGATCGACCTCCGTGCCCGAGGGCATCTCACTGACGACCGTCCGTATGTGCATTTGAAGGAATCGGATATGTCCCCTCCTCACGGCAGAGGAGAGGTCGCCCTCGCCCAGCGCATGGAGGCGGCGACGAGGGCGCGGCATCGTCTGGAGGAGGCGAATCTGCGCCCGTCGTCAGCATCGCGAAGCGCTACGTCGGACGCGGCATGCTCTTCTGGATCTCATCCAGGAGGGGAATCTCGGCCTCCTGAAGGCGGCCGAGAAGTTCGGATCACAGCAAGGGCTATAACCAGCACGTATGACGTGGTGGATCCGGCAGGCGATCACGCGCCATCGCCGACCAGCGCGCACCATCCGCATCCCCGTGCATACGGTCGAGACGATCAACAAGCTCGTGCGCATCTCGCGCCAGCTCCTACAGGAGCTCGCCGCGACCCGCGCCCCTGAGGAGATCGCAGGAGATGGCATCAGCGTCGCGCGCGCGTCCACGAGATCGCGAAGATCGCGCAGGAACCCGTGTCGCTTGAGACGCCAATCGGCGAGGAGGAGGACTCACCCGCGCGACTTCATCGAGGACGAGGCGGCACCTGCACCGGCGGAGGCGGCATCGTTCGCGCCTCGCGGGAGCAGCTTGAGAGGTTTTGGAGACACTGACCGATCGCGAGAAGAATGTCCCGCCTGCGCTCGCCTGAGGAGGCGCGCTCGCGCACACCGGAGAGGTCGGCAGAGCTTTCGGCGTGACGCGCGAGCGCATCCGCCAGATCGAGGCAGGCGCGCTGCGCAAACTCCGACTTGAGCCGGCAGCAAGGTGCTGCGGGACTTTTGAGTAGTTGGCGTAAAACTGTAGCCAACATTTTTCTTGGACAGCAGGGCATACAGCCTTTATAATACGCTTGTCTGACACATTCCTCGACAGCTCAGTCGGTAGAGCGTCCGACTGTTAATCGAATGTCACTGTTCGAGTCCAGTTCGAGGAGCTATTTAACTTTTTGAGTGTAACGGAGAGGTTACACCCTTTCTTATATTTATTTGCGGGATGTGCCCCGCGCGTGAAACGACAAGGAGGGTGGCTATGCAGCTCGATGCGCGGCTGGCGGCGATTGCGGCGCTTGTTCCGCACGGAACGACATCTGGCGGACATCGGCGCAGACCACGCTTACCTCTGCAGCGACGCTCGTCTCAGATCGGACATGCGCCGCGTGCGGTCGCCGGTGATCTCAGCGCGGCGCATGCGAGGCGGCACGGCGGACGGTCGGCACACAGCGGCTCGCACAGCAGATTGACGCGGCAGGGGACGGGTCTCCGTCCTCCTGCCGGGCGAGGCGAGAGCACGTCATCAGGGGCATGGGCGGCGCGCTCATCGCCGATATCCTCTGCTGGGGGCACAGGACATCCTCGGGGATCGTCGGACGCTCGTCTCCAGCCGATGAACGGTGCGAGAAGCCGCGCCGCTGGCTCTATGCGCGACTGGACGATCGAGAGAGAGATACTTGCCCGTGCGGGCGGGCATCCTTATGAGATCATCCGTGCCGTGCATGGACACGGAGATGCCTGATGAGGTACTGCCCACATCGGCCCACAGCCTCGTTCAGCAGCGCGACCTGCCCTCGGCGAGCACATCGCGCGCGCAGGCACGGCTCGCCCTGTGCTGCGCGGAGGGGATGGAGGGGAGCGCGGAGGCGCGCGGAGTGCGGAGTATCGCGAGACAGTAGTCACTTTGGCGGCGCTGCGGACAATGCAGGCGCTCATTCATGCGGATCGACGACACCCCAAACCCCGTCGAAACAGAGGAGAAACCGAGCGCCCCAAGCCTCCTTTATCGGAACAGGGGAGAAACCGATGTCCCTCAAGCCTCCCCGTCGCAACGGGGAGAAACCGAGCGCCCCCAAGCTCCCTTATCGGAACAGGGAGAAACCGAGCGCCCTTGCCTCTCGTCGCAACGGGGAGGGGACCGCTTGCGGTGGTGGGGGCGCCTTGAAGAGAGCTCGTCAACGGACATCGAAAACAACAGCGCAGCGCATCAAAAGAACGCACATCATTTTACGGAACTCCCCATCGCAAACCCAACGCATCTAAGGAGGTCATATGCTCAGCTGTCGGGTCGTCATGAACGCCCTCGAACGCATTGCCCCGCGCCATCTGGCGGAGGACTGCGACAACACAGGACCGCTTTGTCGGCAGCTTTTCACAGAAGGTGAGCGCATCCTCGCTCGCACTCGACGTGGACGACATTGTCGTCGCCGAGGCGATCGAACGGCCGCGGACACGATCGTCGCGCATCACCCTGCGATCTTTCGCGGCATGAAGCAGCTGCGCACAGACCTCCTGCTCGATCGGCGCCTGCCGCGCCCTCACGCACGGCATCTGTCGCGGCGGCGCATACGAACCTCGACATCACGCGCGGCGGCGTGAACGACGTCCCCGCGGCACGTCTGGGACTGGAGAAGCCAGCACCTCATCACGACCGAGCAGGTGGACGGCAGCGCGGAGAGCCTCGGGCGCATCGGCATCGCTCCCCGCCCCCGTCGCCATCGACGACTTTCGCCCATAGTGTACGCGAGCGGCTCATGCGTCTCCCACGCGCGCCTCGTACGTGCCGCGCAGACCGCCCCGTCCGGCGCGTGGCTGCTTGGCGGCGGCGGGCGCGGAGTTCATCGACACAGCGTGCGGCGCGGCGCAGATGTCTCACCCCACGGGGATGCCGGCACCACGAGGCACAGCGCGCCGCCGAGCAGGGCATGCACCTCATCGACGCGGGCATTTTCGGCACGGAGCGTTCCTGTCCTCCCCGTCCTCGCGCCGACCTCCTGCGCGGGAGCTCGCAGCGGAGCACGGACGGTGGAGATCCCGTGACTGGAGAGACAGCACGACGTATTCGACGTCATTCTATAGGAAAGGGAATCTATGGAGCAGAAGCATATCCGCAATTTTTCCATCATCGCCCACACGACCATGGAAAATCCACCACTGCCGACCGCCTCATCGAGTACACGGGGACACCTAGCGAGCGCGAGATGGAGGCGCAGGTGCTCGACAGCATGGATCCGAGCGGCGAGCGCGGCATCACCACCGCGCACAGACCGTGCGGCTCGACTATCGCGGCGAGGACGGGGAACTGTACGAACTGAACTCATCGACACGCCGACACGTCGACTGTCAACCACGAGGTCTCGCGCAGCCTTGCCGCGTCGAGGCGCACTCGTCGTGGACGCGGCGCAGGGCGGGAGGCACAGACTCTGGCGAACGTTCTACGCGCGCTCGAGCACGACCCTCGAGATCGCCCGTCATCAACAAAATCGACCTGCCGACGTGCCGAGCCCGAGCGCGCTCAAGGAGGAAATCGAGACAGCATCGGCCTCGACACGAGTGCCGCAGTCCTCGCCTCGGCGCGAAGACCGGCATCGGCATCAAGGAAACTCGACGCCGTCGTCGCTACATCCCGCCGCCCGAGGGCGACGTGATGCACGCTGCTGCGCGCGCTCATCTTTTGACCCTACTTGACGCATACAAGGGCGTGATCGCTCACGTGCGCACTGGGCGAGAGGGCGTGGATCCAAAAGGGCATGAAGCTGAAACTCATGGCGACGGCAAGACCTTCGAGGTCACGGACGTCATCGCTTCCGCCCGCGTCCCGTCGATACGGGCGAGCTCCGCACGGGCGAGGTCGGCTTTTATCGCGGGGCACTCGGCGACGTACGCGACGCGCGCGTCGGCGATACCGTCACGGGTGCCGAACGCCCCGCCGCCGAGGCGCTGCCGGGCCATCGCGGCGTCACGCCCATGGTCTTCTGCGGCCTTCACCCCGAGGACAGCAAGGACTCGATGACAACCTCCGCGAGGCACCTGAAAAACTCCAGCTCAACGACGCCGCCTCGTCTCTTGAGCCCGAGACCCATCGCCCTCGGCTTTGGCTTCCGCTGCGGCTCTCGGCCTCCACATGGACGTCATCCAGGAGCGACCCGAACGCGAGTACAACCTCGGTCTCATTATGACCGCGCCTCCGTCGTCTACCACGTCTCACCGCACGGACGGCACCATGCGCGAGGTCAGCAACCCCGCCGACCTCCCGCCCGCGACCGAGATCGAGCACATCGAGGAGCCGTGTGTCAAGGCAAGGACCGTCATCGTACCGTGGAGTGACCACGTCGGTGCCGCCGCGGAGATCTACAGTGAAAACGCGGCGTATTCCAGACCATGACTCACTCCTCGACGCGACGCGCGTCACCGTCATCTACCACATCCCGCTGAACGAGATCCTTCACGACTACTTCGACCGTCTGAACCGCCACGCGCGGCTACGCCTCCCTCGACTCACTGAGCTGATCGACCACCAGACCAGCAACCTTGTCGCCTTTCGACATCCCTCCTCAACGAGCGACCCTGTGGACGCGCTCTCGACCATCGTCCACTCGCGACCGTGCCGCCGTACGCGGCCGCCAGCTCGCGACTCAAGCTGAAGGAAATCATCCCCAGCAGATGTTCGAGATTCCCATCCAGGCAGCTATCGGGAGTAAAACATCGCATCGCGAGAACGTGCGCGCCTCGCCGCAAGCGACGTTCTCGCAAAATGCTACGGCGGCGAGACCACGCGCAAGCGCAAACCCTCGAAAAACAGAAGGAAGGCAAAAGCGCATGAAGGCCGTCGGCAGTGTCGAGCTCACAGGAAGCATCTGCGGCAGTGCTGGTACTGACGACCGACGCATCGCGGGCAGAGGGCGAGCCGTGAGCATCTACGTCCACATCCCCTACTGCGGAAAATGCATACCGCGACTTCGTTCCGTCCCGTCCGCGCAGCATGCGGCGGAGATGGAGGACTCATGCGGCGGCGCTGACGGCAGAGATCCCGCGAAGTGCCGCCGCTTCGTGCCCGGTGGGCGCGGCGGCGACCATCCACGTGGGCGGCGGCACGCCGACGGCACTGCCCGCGCCGCCCTCACGCGGACTGCTGGAGACTTACCCACACGGCGGCGGGAACGCCTGTGAATGCACCATCGAGGCAAAACCGGCACCGTGGACGCAGCGTACCTGGCGGCACTCCGCGCGGTGGGTGCAAACCGTCTCAGCCCTCGGCGTACAGAGTTTTGACGATGCGCCCCTACGGCATCGGGCGCATCCACAGCTGCGGAGGCGGCGCAGGCATTTCTGCACGCGAGCGCGCGGCAGGATTCGGAGAATATCAGCATCGACCTCATGTACGGACCGCCGGGGCAGACCTGATCACCTGGCGCTGCAGCGATCGCGTGGCCGCTCGCCCTCGCGCCGGAGCACCTCTCCGTCTACGGACTGACCGTCGAGGAGGGACGCCGTTCGCGGCGATGCAGGCGGAGGGCGGCTGACCTCCCCACGGAGGAGGCGTCAGGAGATGTATGACTTCCTCATGGCGGAGCTGCCCGCGCGCGGCTACGCCCGCTGCGAGATCGCGAACTCGCGCGGCCGGGCTTTGGAGAGCCGGCACAACCGCGGCTATTGGCACATGACGCCCCTACTCGCCTCGCGCGGCAGCGCACGGCTATGTGGACGGGTGCTGGGCGAACGAGTGCGGACATCCCCACTCTACATCCGCGACGTGGCGGGAGGGGTGCATACGCACCCCCGAGGACGCGCGCGCGCACACGAGCGCGTGAGATGGAGGAGTATGCTTCCTCGCCCTGCGCACGGCAGAGAGGCATCGACGCGGCGGACTTTCGCCGCTGGGCGAGACTCGGAGGAGGTCTCACGGCGCGGTGATCGCGCACCTACGCTGCGCTCGGCTCCCTTCGCCGCACGGAGGCGGGCGCCGCACCGACGGCGGCAGCGGATGAAACTCGGCAACGAAGTCTTTGCCGCATTTTTGCTTGAGGCGTAGAGTTGTGGTATGATGAGACGAAGTGTGCATTGCTGTACCGCGCGAACACCCGTTTGCTAAGTCGGTCGTCGCTTATCTGCCAACATCGCACGTGCGACATTACAACGCGCTTCGCTTGCGACGACGCAATTCGCAGGGGCAGAACGCGCACTTCCTCCACTTGCGCCACTAGGGTTCGCTTGGACAGCAATATTCACGGGCACAGCGGAGGGCTCATCATCCGTGGGAGATATGGAATCAATTGAAGAGACAGGAGAAATTTTCCATGAAAACACCGACCATGCATCGAAACATGCAGGGCTGCCCTTACTGCGCGAACGCACATCGCGCCATCGACGCACTGCGCGCAGAGGGCGGCGCGTACGCGATGTTCCGCTCACCTATCGACGAGAACCGCGAGCCTGAGCGCACTCCAGCCCTACGCCGGGCAGTACTACTACGTCCCGAGCATCTTTATGCGATGGCGCGAAACTCTACGAGGCACAGCGACAGAGCTACGAGGGCCATCTGATGCCGAGGTAAAGAACGCGTTTGATGCGGCAAAGTGCTGAGGGAGGGCTGCCGCACGTGAATTGCGGCACAAATACGTGAGAATCTCACTCACAAAATGAAATAAAAACTTGTAAAAATCATTTGAAATGACGCATAATAAGCGACGCATTAGTATATTACATACCGCACAGAGATTGCAGAAAAAGGATGAGGTGATTGTAGCATCAACCGGTTACGGACAACCCTTTGTTATCATGCGGTCATCAACATGGTCATTGTCTTTGCCGTGCTGACTGCGGTGGGGGCTCATCGAGCTGACCCACATCATCGACCCAACGGAAGAGGCGGAGCCTCGCCGCACCGCTCCAGCCTGTCGCGCCGCGCCTGCCGCACCTGCTGCGGCAGTCGCACCGGCCGCAGAGGAGGGCATCAGCGTGAGACCATCGCGGTCAGTCGCCGCCGCTGTCGCCGCCTGCGGCTGCAGCCCCGCACAGACTCAGCCGTGCGTCCGGCGGAGCAGCCCTCGTGGAGCCGTTATGCACGTGCGCGGGATGCGCTAGAGGATCACTCGCGGACTTTATCAACGCATTTGCCGTCTCCTCGCAGGCGATTGGTCAGGCAGCGGATTCGTGGATTCACCTCCGCAACCTCATATCATGATCCTCGTCGGCTATTGCCTTTATCTCGCATTTGCCCGCGACTCGACGCTGCTCTCGAGCCCGATCGCCTTCGGCTGCATCTCGCGAACGTTCCGTTCAACGGACGGAGGAGCCGGGCGTCAGCGTCGGCCATCGGCATGGGCATCATACGAGATCTTCCTGCCCGGTCTCTTTCCTCGGTGCCGCGCGATGACGGACTTCGGCCCCTTGATCGCCCGCGCCCGTCGAGCCTCCTCATGGGCGCGGCGGCGCAATCGGCGTCTTGTCGCCCCTGCTCGGCGCGATGATGCTCGGGTTTCAACGCACAGGAGGCTGGTTCCATCGGCATCATCGGCGGTGCGATCGGCCCGACCTCCATCCACCCGCTCCTCCAAGATGGCACCGCACCTCGGCGCGATTGCCGCTGCGGCGTACACGGCTACGGCACCTGCAGCGCTCATCCAGCCGCCCGCTCGCGAAGCTCCTCACCCGAAGCGGGAACGCGAGGTCGTCACGAGCAGGCGTGAGGTCACGAAGTTGAGCGCATCGCCTTCCCAATCGTCTCGACCATCTTCATCAGCTCTCCCGCCGTCCATCACGCCCTCCTCGGCATGCTGATGCTCGGCAACCCTTCCGCGAGAGCGGTGTGACGATCGTCTCCGATACGGCGAGAACGCGTCATCAACACGTCACCATCTTCTCGCACTCGGCACGGGCTCACGATGAGCGAGAGCCTCGCTCGGGAAACGCCTCGCGATCATCGGCCCGACTCGTCGCCTCATCTCGGTACGGCGGCAGCGTCGTCCCTCGGTAAAATCACGTGCCGCGCGACGGCTGAAGCGATCAACCCGCCCATCGGCTCGGCGGGCGTCTCTGCTGTCCTGATGGCAGCGCGCGTCAGCTAGATCGTCGGTATCAAGGCAAAGCCCGGCAACCACCATGCACGCCATGGGGCCGAACGTCGCAGGCGTTATCGACCGCCGTCGCCGCAGGTGCGATGCTCGCGATGCTGATGTAATGCTGAAAGTTCAAGGCTGTTGGCGAACGCTCTCATTTGACAAAAATCATCCTTCCTCCGTACTATGGAAGGACTGACTATACACTTCCACCGAAGAACCGATAAGAACTGGGTGGAAAAAGAAAGGGAAGTACCGCCCAAGACACAAGAAAGGCGCGCTTACCATGGGAGGAAAACTTATGCGCGGTACATTCTACGGCATCGGCGCTCGGCCCGGGCGATCCCGAGCTGCTCACCGTCAAGGCAATCAAGGCACCGAGGGCGGCAGATGTCCTCATCGCCCCCAAGACCGAGAAAAAGGACGGCAGCGTCGCCCTCAAGATCGCCTCCGCGCCCCACTCACAAAGAGGGCGTTAGATCGTGTGATCAGGTATTCTATGGTCAGGACTTCAGGAAAAATCCCGGCCGACAGGAGGAGAGACAAAGCAGATCCGCCCTCCTCGACGCGGGGAAGAAGCGTCGCCTTCTCACCCTCGGCGACCCGCATGTTTTACAGCACCCATATCTACGTCTTCCGCCTCAGGAGCAGGAGGACGTCGAGATCGTCACCATCCCGCGTACCCGCCTGTTGCGCGATCGCGAGCCGGCTCACCGCCCCATCGTGGAGGGGGACGACATCTCGCCATCATCCCCTGCGACGGCGGATCGCGCGCAGCTCGAAAATCACGACGATCGCGGGGCAGCGGTCGCCGCAAGGTCTACCGCAACTACCCTCGAGATCGTCGATCCCCTGAGAAAATGACATGGCGGAGGACGCCGTCCCGTCAGCCGCGCAGGGCCGACGATGAGAAGACGTCCGCGACATCGGCGCACACTCGCGACGCGCCGCTGAACTACTTCCACCATTCTCGCACGGGAGGAAACCGACATGAAAACGACTGGAACGATACCTCATCGCCGCCTCTCGTCCTCACGCGCGCGTGCCCCGCACCTCCACGGGCAGCGGGGCGGACGGCAGCACGCCACCGTGATGGACGATAACGGACGCACCGTCAGCTTTGATAAAAGCTGGCGCGCATCGTCGTCACCTCGCCTCTTTTATCGAGCCGCTCACGCCGTCGAGCGGCGAGACCGTCGGACGCCCTGACTAAGATGAAAATTCCGGACGCGGCAAAGGCGGCGCCTCCATCGGCAAAACCTACCAGATCGACACGGGAGAAGCTGATCTCCTCGCCCGACCTCGTCATCCTCACCGCGGCATGAACGACTCATCGACACCCTCGGGGCAACGGCATCAAGACCCTCGTCCTCGACGGCAAGCGAGCCACGATGATGTAAAGCGAGATCGGTATCCGCCAGCTCACGGGGAGCAGAAAAGGGGGAGGAGCTCGTCCAGAAGATGGACAGTGACCCGACGCCGTACGCCGCTCCATCCCCGCAGGAGAAAAACGTCGCCATCATCCACAGCACGACAGGGGCCTCGTCCAGCTGACGGCAGTATCGCGGGCCGCATCGCGAACATGCTCGGTTGGGAGAACACGGCGGCAGGCATGCCCGCCCTCGACAAGAACCCCTGACGCCGCCCCTCACAGCATGGAGACGCTCGTCGCAGAACCCGACATCCTCTTTGTCACGAGCATGGGCGACGAGGCGGAGATCCGCGCGTCCATGGAGGCGATGTCAGGATAACCCCTGCATGGCAGAGCGTCACGGCTATCCGCGAGGGCAGGGTTCACTTACCCGCCGCAGGAAATGTTCCCTCAGCCTGGCTTTGACTACCCCGCAGCGGCAGAAGTACATGGCGGCCTCGTCTGATCGCGAGAAAACGTATCTCGTCTCGCGCTCTTTGCCGTGCTCGCCGTCGTCGGCTGTATCGTATCGACGGCAAAGGGCTCGGTGACATCCCCTGTGCGGAGATCGCCGCTGCCCGGCGGCGTGTGACACGGCACATGCCCAGACTTTCTGAACATCCGCCGCCGCGCACCATTGTCGCGGCACTCGTCGGTGAACCTCGCTCGCGGGAGCGATCCTGCAGGCTGATCCTGCGGAACCCGGCTCGCCGACCCGCACATCATAGGCATCTCCTCCGGGCAGGGCTGGCGGCATCTTTTATCGCTCGTTCCGCCGGGCGCAGCGTGGCTCATCACGCCGGCGGCGTTCGGCGCAAATACCGCCGCCCGTCCTCATCTACCTCCTCGCGTGGCGTGACGGCATCCGACCGATGCGCGTCATCTCGCGGGCGTCGCCGTCTCGGCATTCCTCGGCGCGGGCATTCGCCATGATGATCCCTTCACAGCGACCGCGTCACAGCGCTTTGGTGGATGGTCGGCGGACTTCCGCGCGGAGCTGGCCGCACGTCGAGATGCTCCTGCCGCACACCGTCGGGCGGGGCTCGCGCCCCTGCTCGCGGCGGACGGGCTCAACATCCTCCTCCTCGGTGACGACATGGCGCGCGGCGTGTTTGCAGTCGAGCGTACGCGCGTCACGCTCACGGCACTCGCCGCTCCCTGCTCGCGAGCGCCGTCTCCGTCGGGGCCTCGCCTTGTCGGGCCTCATCGTCCCACACGCCGCACGCCTCATGGTCGGCGGATCACCGCGTCCTCCTGCCCGCGGCGGCACCCTCGCATCGCCGTCCTCACCCCAGCGAGCGACGGCGGCGCGCTGCTCTTTGCCCCGCTTGAGCTGCCCGTCGGCATCCCTGCGGCGGTCATCGGCGCACCGTTCTTCCTCTATCTCTGCGGAGGCAGCCGTGAGCGCCGTACTGCGGGCGGCGGCTCACCGTCTCTGCCGCCGGACGGGAGATCCGCACGGCGTGATATCGAGATCCCGGCGGGCGCACGGCGATCATCGGACCCGAACGCGCGGGCAAGACCACCTCCTGCGCGCCCTCGCGGGACTGAACCCGCACCATACGGGGACCATCGAGCTGGCGGGCGCGAGCTGCACGCTACACGGGCGCGGGAGTTGGCACGCGCGCGCCATCCTGCCGCAGGAGAGCGCGGCGGCAGCAGGGCTCACCGTGCGAGCTCGTCGCCCACGGCCGATCTGAGCCCATGCGGCGGTTCTCCTCAGCACGGGCGGCAGACCGTGATGCGGCGTCGATGGGCGAGCGGAGATGGCGAACGTGGCCAATATCTGCCGCGCGCGACGTACACACACCTCGGCGGCGAGCGGCAAGCGCGTCTTTCTCGCCATGGCCTCAGCCAGAAGCCGCGCCTCCTCCTCCTCGACGAGCCGACCACCCATTCGACATCGCGCATCAGCTGCGCGTCACGGGAGATCACGCGCCGCCTCAGCACGGAGCACGACATGACCATCCTTATGGTACTGGTGATGACATGGCGCACGCCAGCAGCATGCCGACGACATCATCTCGTGCGCGACGGTGCTGCCGCCGCCACGGGCACGCCCACCGAGGTACCACCGAGGAGCGCATCGCCGCCGCATGCTCGGCGTCCACGCCGAGCTCTCGCGTCGGGCGGCACGGCATCCCCGTCCCCCGCCCCGTGGGGAGTGAGATATAGTTGCGCTCTCCATACGATAAAAATTACGTACTACAAAGTCCTTATGAGCGCGTTGGGCAATTTTAAAGCGAAACGTGGGAGAGATGAGAGGATGAGCAATCAACTGTGGATGCTTATGTCCGAGACCATATTGTACCCAAAATTGAAACAAAGAAACGCGGGAGCGCTGTAGCAGGCCTTATGGAGGGGAAGAACACGAACGGCTCTCTCCATCAAAAACCCATGCAAATCTCAAACTTTCTTGCAGAGAAGCAATGGAGGCACTTCCATCTAAAATCGGAGGTACGCTATAGGCGATAGGTGAGAAAGAACGGATGGAGCACCGCATCCGTTCTTTTTGTATATCATTGACAATGCACGATAAAATTATACAATGAAAACAATCTTTCACCCTGATGAGAGGAGGTATCAGGCACAGACCAGCGTGAGCATCCGTATGATGCAGACCTCGCAGCATTCGATGAATTTCCGCACGGAGATCGGCATGACGATGACGACAGCGTTCTGCGTCTTTGCAAAGACGGCGGTACGAGCGTAAATACTCGTTTGAGATCTCATTGAGCGAGCAGTGACCCGTTCCATTCACTGAGCAAAGATTCAGTATCTGAGGCCAAGCGCGACATTGAGGCAGGAATGGACATTTTGCTGAGCATGACTTGATCGAGGTGATTGATGGGGCCCTTTGGGAAGACCGTGCATGGGAAGAATATCGTATTGGCAGACGCAGGACAAGAAGACGTTGAAGGGTTCGCAACGCGGTGATCCAGGCATATTCAGAGAGATCCCACGGGAGGTATGGAAAGACCGAGCGCCCAGAGGAAATTCAGCGGATGGTGGAGCAGACGCATTGACGAGTGAATCGTTGTTTACTACGAACAGACGGATCATCCATATCGCTCTGTCGCGGGCATTATGAAAAATAGAGAATCACTGATGAGAGGAGGTAAAATCACGGACAGACCAGCGTGAGCATCCGCATGGATGCAGACCTCGCGAGTATCCGACGAATTCTGCACGAGATCGGCATGACGATGACGATAGCGCTTTTTGCGTTCTGCTAAAGACGGCGGTACGCGAGCGCAAAATACCGTTTGAGATCTCATTGAGCGGAGCAGTGACCCGTTTTACAGTGCGAGAACATGGTCTGCTCAGGGCGTCGATTGCCCAGATGGAAGCGACGGCGGCACCATAGCGAGGTAGATGGTAGATGGTTAAATCGTGGACGGATGTAGCGGGAAGACTGAGTACTGACGCGAAGATCGAAAGACACTGAAGCATCCTTCAGCTTCTGCGCGACATTGACCGTAATGGCTACCGTGGCATTGGGAAACCAGAACCGCTGAAAGAAGATTTGTCGTATTGGAGTCGCCGCATTGATGAGTGAACCGCATCGTCATCGTAGAGAACGATACAATACAGATTGTTCAGTGTGGTTCACATTATCGTATGAAGTAGACCGATAACTGAGTCGCCTACTGGAAAATAAGATGAGAAAAATTATAACCTGCTATATTTCACAGTAGACTTGCATTTTGTTTTTTCGCATGATAATATAAAGACGTTCCAAAACGAGAGGATACAGAAGGAAAGGAAACATGGATACTTTTCACCCGTGTATCTCTCCGAATGGAAATCGAGTACTCATTTATTGAAGGAGAGTTTCTACGAAGAAGACATCGTATCCGCACCGCGACGGCACTCGTTGTCGGCGCAGCATCCACCACGTTCGCAGCTGCGAACCTGTTCTCCGATGCCCTGCGACCACTGGGCATACGACGCCGACGCAGCGTCGCCGCTGACGGCGTTGTCGAGGGCTACGGCGACGGCACGTTCCGCGGCGACCCGCAACATCACGCGCTACGAGATGGCGCAGATGGTATAAAAGGCAATGGCAAGGGTGACATGTCCGCATCGGATCGTGCGCTCGTTGACCGCTGCAGCAGAGTTCGCTGATGAGCTCAACAACCTCGGCGTCCGCGTCTCGAACCTCGAGCGCAATGCTGACATGGTGAAGTGGAACGAAAGCTCCGTTACACCCTGCCAGCGTACGTCACGAGGGCGAGAAGAAGAGCAACAACGATGAGGTTCTCTCCGCCTCGATCCGACGGCTGAGGTCAACGACCACTGGCACGTCAGGCTCGTCTCGATGCAAGACAAACATAGAGCGACGACGAGGGCAAGGACGGCACTGTCACGCCTCGGCGCGCCTGATGCACAGGGCGATCTACACGAACTTCCGGTGAAGCTCGGCAAGATGGGAGCTTCACGCCGGAGGGCGCCTATCAGGTACCGGGTGCGATCATGCTGCGATGGCGGAGTTCCGGGTGCAGAGGTTAGCTTCAGTGGCGACTCAAGGCAGTCCTGCGGCAGGCCGCGTCAAGCGATCAGCGCTAAGACGGATAACAACAGTAAGAATTTTTGACACGGCAAAACTCATCAGGGCTCGGCGTCCAGTACAGCAAGAACAAGGTCATGGCGGGCGTTGGCTACTATCGTTTCTGGCACGGACAGCGCGCAGGCTGACTTTCGCCTGAAGGCGGATAAGAAGCGTCTGAATGTCTCGGGATATCAACTCGCTACCGCTTCGATGCAAGAATAGTACTCTCCGGTGCCTATGCACAGCTCCGACGTTGAGGAGAGTAAGCATACAGTCCCTATCAGGTGACTTACGCCTACAAGGGCGCAGATGCTTCGGATAAAGAGCTCGTGCGCATATGCCGCGTACCGCTACCTCGGCAATGCATCAGATCAACCCGACGACAGATGGTGCTCAGTTCAGGACACGAAGGGTATCAGGAGGTCGGCGCAAGTACTACGTCCGTCTGGAAGAATGTTAACGACTCTCCGCAGAGTACTAGCCAATGGCAAGGGACATCGCAGCGGCGACGTGCGCGAGGACTAAAGGTTCGTATAGCCTTCGGTCGCGTTGAGTTCCTGTTCCTGACGCGTATCGATCTTCATGCGGCATTTCGTATCATGCGATCCCTCCTACAAGAGATGCATGACTTTATCGTTGACTATCAGATACTGTGCAATTCAGTAATGTGATTAAGCTAAAAGGAAAATTTTATGCAGTGATCAGTATCGGCCCTAATTTGCACTCCTCGTCATGCTGATACAATCGAAACTTGTGCTTTCAGCCTGGAATGAAATGCGTGCGAGACGCGTGATTGATACTCTCGCGGCCGTCAACTTCCAGCGCAAGTCAGAGCATTTTCTCATTTTATTGAAGGAGGAGCTCTCATGAAGAAGACACTCGTATCCGCGCTACAGCGGCACCTCGCTGTCGGCGCAGCATCCACCTCACGTTCGCGGCCAGCGAACCCGTTCTCGAGTGTGCTGTGACCACTGGGCGCCACGATGCTGCGGACGGCTCTGCTGCTGACGGCGTTGTCGCTACGGCGACGGCACGTTCTGGCGGCGACCGCAACATCACGTGCGTGCAGGGATGGCGCAGATGCAGTTATGCAGAGGCAATGGCAAAGGTGATATGTCCGCATCGTGATCGTGCGCTCGCCTGCTGACCGCCTCTGCAGCAGAGTTCGCTGGTAGGCGCCTCAACAGCCTCGGCGTCGCGGCGTTCGAGACCTCTGAGCTGCTACGCTGACGCGGGTGAAGTGGACCGGCAAGGTCAGTGCGAGGTACACGAACTGCGCCGTGAGGAATGGGCGCCACGTGCAGTAGCTGCCGTCACTTTCTGTTCCGTCTCAGGCCGACGGCTGCCGGGATCAACCCGCACTGGCATGCTGCTGCCCGTCTCGAGTGCTGACGCGAAATTCAAGACTGGTTGGGGAGGAAGACGGTAGAGAGAGGTTACGCTGAAGGCGTGTCGGCGATGGTGGGGCGACTGCAATGACGAGTTCCAGGTTCGCCTCGGCAGGGTGGCACTCGTCTCCGCCAGAGGGCTGCATCAGGCCCGGCCTCATCTTTGATGATGCTCTTTTCTGGCGCTCAGCGTACCTACGGTGATCAGTGGAGCACTGCGCTTCACGAGGCTAGGCGACTAGAGTCATGTAGCCTTCAGACCTGCATGGCAAATCAGCTAGAAAAACTTGAGGATCACTCACCCTAATCATCAGGGCATCAAGGTTCCAGTACTGGTGAGCAAGAACCATTCGTGGGTGCGTGCCGGTTATTATCATCGCCTTCCTCTAGTGGATCTTGGAAAAGGCCCCACAAAGATGGCAAAAGAGAAGATGGGATCTGCGCAGCCTCGGCTCTCACTTCGGCCGGGCAAACAGCCTCCTCTGGGTGCCTCACCGCATGCAACAGCAAGTTCGATGCTGAAGGCGCTCGCTTTCTGAGCGCATAACTATAAGCGGCGATGCTGCCAGAGCAACAGCGAGTACAAGAAGTCGTGTCAGGTCACTTGCGCTTTCGAGGGCAGATGCGGGCAGTATTAGCTGTCTCGTGAGGCCGCAATACTCTCTTATCGTTATGCAGGTGCGAGATCGTACGCTCGCAACGCAGGATGGTGCTATCTCGGTGAGCGAGGCGTGGAAGCATTGAGTTTGCGACGCTTACTGTCCCACAAGAACGTCGTCGACGGTCAGCTATCAATGGCAAGGAGCCCGTGGAACCAGGAAGTGAGCAAAGGTTCAGCAGCTCACGGCTCGGTTGAGTTCTTCTTCCTGATCGATTCCCGTCGGTCAGCGCGCTGAGATCAATACGCCGTAGCCAAATCTCCTACGGAGATGTGTTGGTATGTTTATTGCACATGCGGTGATTCCACGTGTTATACACGCCAAAGGAGGAGACAATGCGCGGTGTATTCATCCCGAGGGATCATGGCTCTCTGAGATCCGATGGATGGTACGAGGGTCCATTGTGTCAGGGATCACGTCCGTTCGACGTCCGGCGAAGAAGGGCGTGTGACTGTGCCGCACCCGTCGATGATACTTCCCAGTATCACGTAAAAGTCGAGTTGCAGAACGGTCAGGGCTCACTTGCTACCTAAGGAGAATTCCACGAATGAGTACATGTATGTGTCCCTTCCGTTTGCATACAGAAGCGGACGGTATTTCGACATCTTTTCCTGAGTTTGCCAGGCTGCTTTTCAGTGCATGGTCCCTATTCCGGAATGCGGGCATTTTCACGCGCAGTGGCGCACTGCAGCCGCATCTGTGCGAATGGAGGAGGATGAGACAATCCTCGCCGCATCGCCCGTCGGGAAGATTCGCGCAATGCACAGGAGAAAGAAACCATCGCACGCCATGATTGAGGCGGCTGGATGCCTCTTCCGCGTGAGCGGATGGACAACAGGCGACGCAGTAAGACGGTGACCATTTCCACGTTGAAGCTTGAGTACACTGGCACGGCACGAAGGCGAACTACTCTCAGCTCCTCCAACGTGCACTAAAATCCTATCTCGGCGTAGGAGAGAGTCCAAGTCCTCACGATAGCCGCGTATTTGGGGAACTGCAGTAGAACGCCGAGCTGCCGGATTGATGTAGATTTGGTCCGAGTTTGCTAACGATCGGCGGCGGACGAAAATATGCGTCAACGTGACGCAGGTGCGCTGCGCTACTGCACAGCTGCCTGTTACCACGGATACGTCGATGCTGCCGCCGAGGCTCGGGTCGAGGCTCGCGGTGCTCTGCTCGAGTCAGGTCGAGGTGCCTCACTGCTCGAGTCCATCGCCATCTTTGCGGCGTGCGATGCCGATGCTCTGTGCGGTCTGCTGTGCCGCCATGCTGACGGGAAAGCTGCACAGTATCCGTCTACGATCTCGTCTGTTTTTGCAGCGCGGATGCTGAAGAGATTCAGCGTATGTCTGAGTAGCGACGACACGGTGGGCAGGGAGCGTCCGTTCAGAATGTTCGACGCGTAGCTGAGCTGCCCGCCGATCGCCTGCTCCATGGTCGGGACGAGCGACTGCTGCGGCGCGAGGGCTGTGCCGCCCTCTGCGTGACGGTCGGCGCGTCCGCAGGAGTCCGCTGGCCGAGAATCGGCTCGGAGCGTGCAGGAGAGTCGATGAGTGCGTCGGCGAGCAGTTCTCGTTGGCCTTGCGCAGCTTGCCCGACCGCCGTCGACGGAGATGCCCATCTTCGCCACAGGCCTACGCCGCTCGTATAGGTGTGCGGAGCACCCACTTGAGAGCGCTCTGCACGCCCTGCCGAGTGTCTCTGTTCTCGCGCAGAAGTCGCTCGTCTCGATGTGCTTAAGCCTTGAGATCCGCACGTCCGAGAGATCGCGCTCTTTGGACGGTCGCTGTAGGGAGCGTAGAGCCGCAGCTGATCGTCGATGGATGCGCCGCTGCGGGCTGAACTTGAAAGTCCGTCTCGACCGGCGCAGCCGCCCTGCCGCGAGATCCTTCATGCTGCGTCGTCACTCGGCGTAGAACTTGGAGCTGGTCTCCGCACAGGTCTCTTGCACGCAGTTTACCGCCTGATTCGCAGCGCGGGGATGGGGCTGAGCCTCACAGCGCTCGAGTCCCGCCGCAGTACTCGTGCGGCGTAGAGATGACTGCTGTTGCCCTGCCGCTGCGCGGACCGCCGAAGATGGCGCAGCGTCGCATCCACAGTGCGAGAGTTGCGCGCGCCGAGCGAAGCGGTAGATGCTGCTCGCCGCGCTGGTCGTCTGTGTAATCAGCTGCCACCGCCGTTCCTCCGCTGCGTGATGTAGGTGGCGTGGATCCTACAGCTATTATATCGGTTTGTTTTCAAATGTCATTAGGGTGAGGGCAAAATTTGTGCGGGAGCATTTGGATTTTGTGATACAATATAAAAACTGTTGTCTCGAGCGCAGCCCTATCGTGAGGCGCCTCGTTACGCGAGCGATCAGCGCTTATCTGCTCTAAATACCTGCGGGACTCTGAAGGATCATACAGCTGATAAAAGTGTAGTTCATTGATTAGTACAGATTTTCCGTCCCGTCGAGCGAGACCGACCGGACGCACAGCAGAGGCCATGTGGAGGAGTTTGTCGACACCAGAAGAGCCGGAAAAGATGTGCCAAGATGCAGCAGTGCTGTATCAAGTGCTTCAACGCGCCGCGCTTGCACTTGAAACGAAGTCCGGCAGGGGCGGAACGCCCCCTTTACTCACTTGCCTTCACGAGTTCACTTAACAGCATTTTCGCCGCTCCCTCAAACCGCTCCGTGCGAGATTTAGGTGGGAGGAGGCATAAAGTTGAGACTGGCAGCACGGCGAGCGCTCGGCTGTAAGTGCGGAATCAGTTCGACGAGAGGACGATGGAGGCTGTTCCGTGCGCGCGGCTATGAGATCCGTGCCGTTCGAGGAGCGGCGGACGTCTCTCATGATCAATCGTGCTCGGTGGCGCATCTGAGTGACCGTAGAGCCGCGTCAGACCATCCGCCGTGCGTCGCTTGCTACCGAATCCGTCGCGTGCATCGCCGCTGGCGGGCTGCTATGCGCAGGTCGCGCCCGCCGAGGTGCAGTGCGCTCGAAGGTGTGCGCACGTCGCGATCGACGGAGGAGCGCGCGCGCATCGTGGACTGGCGGTGGGAGAGCGCTTCGCGCGGACGGCGTGGTGGGAAGAGATCACGGATGACGCAGTGCGCGTCGCTCTGCTTGAGGACATCCCCTGCACGGCGTGCCGCACCGCACGCGTGCCTTTCTCAAGATCAGGGACGGCTGCCAGAATTTCGCTCGTTCTGCATCATCCCACTGCGCGCGGGCCCTCGCGAGAGTCACGCGTCCGCTCGCGGCGGTAGCGCGCCGCAGGATCGGAAACTCGCGGCGGCCCAGGGTGTCGCGAGGTGGCGCTGGCAGGGTTCACACGCGGCGATACAGCACCAGACCTTCCGCAGCGTCCGACGCTTGCCGATGCGTGCCGCACAGCTGCTGCGCGCACACAGGGACTGCGGCGGCTGCGACTGGGCTCGCTGGGTCGAGTGGAGCTGTCGGAGGATCCTCCTCACTCGTGCGGACGGAGCCGCGCTTTGCACTCCCGCATCTGCCTTCTGCCTGCGCAGGCGAGCGAGCAACGTCCTGCGCGCGATGGAGCCGCCACTACGATACGCGAGCGTTCGCGCGCGGCTCCTCTCGCGGATGCGCGCCGCGCTGCGCCGTGGCGATCTCGACGGACAATATCGTCGGCTTTCCGGGAGAGACAGGAGGAGGACTTCGCGCGAGGCTCGCCTTGTACAGCCGTCAGGTGGGCTTTCGCGCGGATGCACGTCTTCCTCATTTCCGGCGCGGCGCGTGTCGCCCGCGGCACGGCGCACGGATCAGATTCCCCGACGGTGCGCGTGAGCGATGCGTGCGCGCGGATGCAGGCACTCTTGAAGAGCTGGCGGAGGCGTATCACCGCACGGCTCTCGGCACTGGGTGGAGGCGTGCTGCTCTGAGACGGAGGAGAATGGCGCGTGACGGACGCATGGCGAGACGCAGCATTTCGGCGGCGTCTATACGGATGACCGCCGTCACGCGGCGAGATCGTCGATGCGCGTGCGCTCTCTCGCGACGGCGTCTGGGGCGAGCCAGGTGCGATCGCTACTCGATGTCCTTGGCGGCGATCCTTGATGAGGTGCCGCGCCTGTTATGTATCGATGTCAGGAAAGATACCGCGTTTATCCGTTTGGTAGATGCGCATGGCACGCTATGCGCTGCGACGGATGGTCTTTGCGGGTCAGATGGGATGACGGTTTTCCATTGAGGATATACTGATTTTTGATGTATTGCTCCGTTACGGGGCGCATGTTCTGGATGAGAAAGGCACTTAAAAGCGCCGGCGGCTGCCAATAACGATGGTGTAGCATTCGCCATTTGCGCTCAATTTATTTTGCATGATGGCATGCTATTCTCTAGCCTTTCGTTGGAGATGGTATCAGCCATAAAATATCCGAGATTAGCATCACGCATCCAAAAAGAAGCAAGGGCGTCCATGTCCTGCCCGTGACCCGCGCATCAGATTCCTGTCGAAAATCGATGAAATATTGATCGTGTAGGAAACAGAACCCGTTTGATACCGGATACATGATCCTCCTGTAATGAGGCTCGTCAAAAGGCGAGGGTTTATGTATCCTAGTAATATCTGCCGCCTACTAGGTGGCGACCAAAACATGTAAGTCCCGACAATTTGTTGTCGCCTGTCAGGTAACAGCAACATTTTAACTATGTTTATTATAGTAAAAACCAGATGCTCTCTTGTAATAGCTCGCTTCTCCTTTTTCAAAAACTCCCTGACAGTCCTCCCCAAAGATGATATTATAATCACCGTCGCAAGACCGTGACTCAGTAGCTCAGCTGGATTAGAGTGTTGATCACGATCAGCGGGTCGGGGTTGAAATCCCTCCTGGGTCACCATTTTGAACGCAGACGCCAGTGAAGATCGGCGTTTTTGTCGCATTGATGATATTTTCGCCATTGAGAATGAAAATATGAACGAGATTCATATTTTCTCACAAATGGCTTTTTCGTTATAATAGTACACAACGAGAGAGGTGCGAGTCGTTTTGGAGAAAAGATAGGGCGTCGTAGAGCGCAAGAAGCTGCGAGTCGCGCAAGATGATTCTCAGCCGCGATCGGTGAAGTTCTCGAAGAAAGGGCTACAAGGAGACGTCGGTCGCAGACATCATGGCGGCGGCGGATCTCGAGTATCGGGACGTTTCTACAATTCACTTCGCCTCGAAGGAGAGCTGCTGTTCTCTCTGCTCGGACGGCTGGAGACGATCCGTATCGCACTCAACTGAGGCGCGGGCGGCGGAGCGCAGTTCGCTGGGCGTGCTCAGCGGTCGGCGCGCGTGTGACGGCGAAGTTTCTCGATGAGAACCGCTTTGTGATGCCGCTTTTTCTCTCTGCGTCAAGGCACAGGGAGAGCGCCCCCGCAGGAGGGGACGGAGGATAAGCCGCATCGAGCGCCGTCTGGCACCGCAGGTGAAGCAGGTCTTTACCGAGTATCCGCGAGGCAGGAGGCGGGCGAGATCCGCCGTGACGTTCCTGTCGATCTGATCGCGGAGATGTTTCCACTCGCTGTATCAGGCGGCGGCGTTCAGCCAGTTGGAGCTGAGTTTTCAGAGAATATCGCTCAAGACGCGCCTCCTCCTCGACGGTATCCGCAGGCGGGTGACGGGCAGACAGAGGCTGAGTGTTTCCCTATGTGTGACGGCGCGAGCCGTTCAATCTATGTATTTTAGGAGTACCAATGATCAGTGTAACGAAACTTCTTTTTATGGATGGAGTACTATGGTGACGCTGCGCTACTCACACAATGCGCATCGGATGAAAGAGCGGTGCCGCGGAGGGCATGGGGCCCCGTGGTGGTCTGGAACTCGACGCGCACGTGCAATCTGCGCTGCCGCCACTGCTATAGGGTCGGACGGGCAGAAGTACGACGAGGAGCTGACGACGGAGGAGGCAAAGCGCTTCATCGACGATCTCGCGGAGTTCCGCGTGCCCGTGCTCTCTCTCGGGCGGCGAGCCGCTGATCCGCCCTGACTTTTCGCAGCTCGCGGAGCACGCGGCAGAGCGCGGCGTGCGTCCGACGCTCTCGACGAATGGGACGCTCATCACGCGCGATGTGGCACAGCGCATCAAAGGATCTCGGCGTGGGCTGTGTCGGCATCTCGCTCGACGGTCTGGCGGATGTGAGACGATATGTTCCGCGGCGTGGACGGCGCGTACCAGCGGGCGATGGAGGGCATCGGAACTGCGTCGCCGTCCGGTCAGCGCGTGGGGCTGCGCTTACGATCAATCACCACAACATCGATGGAGCTCGATAAGATCTTTGACTTCATCGAGGAAAAGGGATCAACCGCGTCTGCTTCTATCACCTCGTCTACTCGGGGCGCGGCGGGCAGATGATGGATGAGGATGTGACGCCCGAGGGTCGCGGCGGGCGATGGATACGATTATCGCGCGGACGAAGGACTTTGAGGCGCGCAGCCTCAAGAAAAAATCTGACGGTGGACAATCACTGCGACGGGGGTCTATATGTATCTGAAGGCGCTTGCCGAGGGGCAACGACGCGGGACGCGGAGCAGATCAAGAAGCTGATCGGCGCGAACGGCGGCAACCGCTCGGGATTGCGTTCGGTGAGGTGGATCCGATGGGCTATGTGCACCCCGATCAGTTTACGCGGCATCATACGTTCGGCAATGTGCGTGAGCGCAAGTTCGGCGATATCTGGCAGGATGTGACGAATCCAATCATGGCGAGGCTGAAGGATCGCCAAGCCCGCTCCTGAAGGGGCGCTGCAGTCAGTGTCGAGTATCTCGACTGGTGCAGCGAGATTTCCGCACGCGTGCCGAGGGCACGGACAGGGGATTTCTGGGCGTCGATCGTCCTGCTATCTGACGGATGAGGGAGATCGGCGTCGCGAGGGGGCGGCACTAGTGAGCGCGCCGATGGACGCGGCGCACGCCGCACAGGAGCGCACCGGCAGGGCATCCGCATGGGATGGGTCACCCGCACGGGATGGGGCATCCCGGTGGACATCCACATGGCATGGGACAGGGGGTCACCCGGCGGGCACCGAAGGGCGTCGCGGGCGGCGGGGTGAAGATCATCTCGTGGAATACGACGAACGCCTGCAATATGTACGTGCGCACTGCTACCGTGACGCGGGCTGCCGCGCGGACGAGAACTCTCGACCGAGGAGGGCAAAGCTCCTGCGCGAGATCGCAAAGGCGGGGTTCCGCATTATGATCTTTTCGGGCGGTGAGCCGCTGCACGCCCGATATTCTTGGGCTGGTCGCCCTATGCACGCGGGCTGGGGCTGATCCCCGTGTTCGGCACGAACGGCACGCTGATCGATCTGCCGATGGCGAAGGCGCTGAAGGAGGCGGGCGCGTGCGGGATGGGCATCTCGCTCGACTCGCTCGACAAAAAAGCACGATACGTTCCGCTCGTTCCCGGGCGGCTGGGACGGCGCGGTGCGCGGGATGGAGAACTGCCGTGCCGCAGGGGCTGCCGTTCAGATCCACGACAGTGATGGACTGGAATGCGCACGAGCTTGAGGGCGATGACGGATTTTCGCCGTGGAGATCAGAGCAAGGCGCATCACTTCTTCTTCCTCGTGCCGACGGGGCGTGCGGAGCGATCGAGGAGGAGTCGCTGCGCGCGGAGGCGATGACGAGGATGTGCTCACGCGCATCGATGAAGAAGCAGGGAGACGGTGGACATCAGGCTGAAGCCGACCTGTGCGCCGCAGTTCCTGCGCATTGCCGACCAGCTCGGCGTGGATACGCGCTTTTTCGCGCGGGTGTCTCGCGGGGCTGACGTACTGCATCATCAGTCCGCGCGGCGAGGTGCAGCCGATGTGCCTATTTGAGCCGCGAGCTCGGCGATGTGCGCGAGACGCCGTTCGACGAGATCTGGGCGAAAAATGAGGTATTCAAGGAGCTGCGCACGCTCGACTACGGCGGCGGCTGCGGCTCGTGCAGCTATAAGAGGCATGCGGCGGCTGCCGTGCGCGCGCTGCGTACTACCAGCGGCGACTTCATGGCGGAGGAGCCGTGGTGTCTCTACCACGGACGCCGTGGCGAGGCATAAGGAGATGAGGAAAAAGCCCCCGACGATGGTCGGGGGCTTTTGTGAGATTTTAGTTGCGGATTTGAACAGATGTTTGTATAATATAGGAGGGAACCAATCGATAAGCTTGGGCGGCAACCTTCTTCACCTTCCTTATTCTATACATGGGAGGTGGTGCAAATGGATAGCTACGAGTGCATACTGCTTATTGTATTCGCTGCGGTTACATCCTCGCTGTAAAAAAGAAATAACCGCCCTGCCTGAGAAACGGTGCGGTTAAATCCATATCCGTGATGAAGGTGGCCGCTCTATCGAGGCGGTTCTCTTTTATCCCTATTATATCAGAGAGCCGCATCATGTGCAAGATTTATTCACATTGATTCTCGTCACTGGCTACATTGTTGCGATAAAAAGATCAACCGCCCTCTGCTGGCCACAGCGTGGCGGCTATATCCTTATCGGAATGAAAGTAGACGTCCTGTCAAGGTCTCTTCTCTATGTCTCTACTATATCAGAGAGCCGACATAACGTGCAAGATTTATTCGCTGCGGGCTGCATCCCTTGCGCCCTGCATCGTCCTTATCTTTGCTCTCCGCATCCTCGAGTGCCTTCTTCGTCAGTGCGGCAGTGAGGGAGGTGACGGCGTTCGCCGTCGCAATGTCCTCGTCGGGGCGGCATTTTTCCTTTTCTCTGCCGTCGCGGCTTCGAGATCAGCGCGCTCCTGCACGGACTGACGCCGCAGGGCATCGGTATGCTCTGCTTTTCCCTTGATGATGTTTTTGGAACTCACCGATGTGTTCTCAATTATTCGATGTGTCGATGAGTCGCTTATCCTCTCTTGTAGTCCTTCGGCATTGTATTGCCGTTCAATTCGCGCCCTTCTTGCAGAATGTGCTGAGCCAATCCTCGTCGGTCATCCCGCCTTCCAGCTTGTCCGCTTCCTTTCTGCAGGAGAGCCTTATCATCGTCTGCAGAGTTTTTCGTCGGTCGCGATGCGCTGCTCGATGGCGGCGGCTTCGTCCTTTTTCGCGCGTTTCTCATCCAGCTCGTTCTGCTCGGCGGCGAGTGCCGTCTCGGCAGGGGTCAGGCGATCGTCAGGGGCATCCATCGCACTCAGTTCGCGTCCCTTTCGCGCTGATATGAGACCTCAGCGGCGCGGGGAGAGGATGGTCGGTGCAGCTTTTGTGTTTTTGCCCTGCTGTCTGTCCCGTGGTTTGACGTGCGGCCTGACGCGCGGGATGAGCATCCGTGTGCAGAAAGGAATTTTTCATCAATACGCTGTGTTTGCATCATCAGCACCTCCGCATAGCTCTTTACCTATCATATCGTGCGAGGGAGTTACTGTCAAATATAGATGAGCTCTTTCTACGCCCGCATGGCGCGCATGGCGTTGAGGAACGGCGAGAGGTGACGCCCACGTCGGCGAGATCGCCGCCCAGAGGTTCACCCAGCCGAGTGCGCCGAGGAGGAGGACGGCCGCCTGATGCCGATGGCGAGGGCGATGTTCTCCCCGTGCGATGCGGACGGTGCGGCGTGCGAGGGAGCGAGGAGGAGACGAGCCTGCGCGGTTCGTCGGTCATGCGGTACGACATCCGCCGCCTCGATGGCGGCGTCCGCACCGATGCCGCCCATGGCGATGCCGATGTCGGCACGTGCAAGGACAGGTGCGTCGCTGATGCCGTCGCCGATGTAGGCGAGTGTCACTGCCCGCGCTCTGACGGCGAGCAGACGCTCAAGATGTGCCGCCTTGTCCTGCGGCAGGGAGTTCGGCGTATACCGTGTCGATACCGACCGCCAGCAACGACGCTTCTGGGCGGCAGGGGCGGGCATCACCCTGTGAGCATGACGGTCTCGCGGACGCCGTGACTCCCTCAGCGCGCGGACGGTGTCCCGCGCACCTGCCCCGACGGTGTCGGCGACGCAGATCATGCCACGCTACGCTCCATCACGGCAGAGCCAGATCGCACCCGTAGGATGCGTCGGGGCAGGGAGGTCGGTGACATGACTCTCGCTGAGGTATGCGCGCGTGCCGATGCAGATGATGCGTTCCTCGCTGCGCGCGGTGATGCCGTCCCGCGTGCTCTCGATGTCATGGACAGCCGCAGGGTGCCGCCGCATTCCGCGAAGTACGCATGACGGCGCGCGCCATCGGATGGGAGGTGCTGCTCTGCGGCGGCGGCGCGGGCGCACCTCCTGTCAGCAGTGCCTGCGGCGGGAGATGCGCGTCACACGGAGGTTGCCCTCGAGTGAGCGTGCCTGTCTTGTCAAGACGAGCGGTGTCCGTGCGGGGCAGGCGCGTCGAGATAGGAGCTGCCCTTGACGAGGCCCCGCACGGATGCCGCGCCGAGCCCTGCGAAGAAGGTGAGCGGAACGGAGATGACGAGAGGCGCAGGGCAGCAGATGACGAGGAAGGTCAGCGCGCGAGTAGACCCACGGCGCAGAGGCGTCTCCATGATGAGCGGCGGCAGGACGGCGATGGCGAGAGCGGCGCACGCGACGACGAAGTAGATGCGCGCAAAGGCGCGTGATGAACACCTCGATCCGTGACTCTTATCCGCCGCCTCCTCCGGATCAGAATGCGCGCCGCAGCGCCGACTGCGCATAGGCGGCTCGTGACGCGGACGGTCAGCACGCCCGTGATGTTGACGCAGCCGCTGGGAGCGCGTATCTCCCTGCACGCACGGTGCGCGGCGACTCTCCCGTGAGCGCAGCGGTGTCGAGCGTGCTTGTCACTGCGTAGTCACCGTTCCGTCGAGCGGCACGCGCGTCCGGATAGATGCGGATCATGCTGCCGACGGCGACGCGCGCTCGGGATGTACGATTTGTCCTCGCGCGCCCGTCCGACGAGGACGCGCGCCCGTGTCGAGCGGATGTCCGCAGGCGCCGTGATGGGCAGCGTGACGCGCTGGACTGGCGATCCGCAGGAAACTCACCGAGCTGATAGAGCAGCATGACGGCGGCGGCCTCGGCGTAGTCGCCGAGCGCGAGGCACCCTGATCGTGGCGGTGCTCAGTGAAAGTGCTCATCAAAGAGATGCAGCCGCAGATTTACGGCGGCGCGCCGAGAGACATCGGCACCGACGAGGACATCACGCGAGGAAAGAGAATGGTGCCCGCCGTCCCTCGCCGCAGAGCATGCCGAGGAGAAAGAGCAGAGCTGCCGCCGCGATGCGCGTGCGCGCAGACGAGTACGTGCGTCGCTCCGGCGGCGCGTTTGACATCCGCACCCGCAATCATGAGACTGTGCTGCTGAGATCCACTGATGGATCACCGCTTTCTGCTTTTATATCGAGACGAGTTATTCTGCGTTGATTATGGCGCAGAAACGCGATGAAGTCAAAGCAGAGATGTGGAAATCACGGATAAATCCGGTGCGATTTTAGGAATCGTTGCCTGCCGTTTGAAGGAATAATCGTCTGTCTTTTCGTAATGCTATGTTCTATTAAATTTTCTCGGAGGCGCAGACTCATGCAATAGCACGGTGGATATGGTAAATTATCACAGTATTTCTTGTACGTGTGCCAAACATTCGAAGGGAATGGGGGAACGGCATGCGGTACATTTGGAAGGTTAGCCAGCCTTGAGGATATCTGGAAACTTGGCGGGATGATTAGTGTCTCGCACGGGGAGGCGCGCGCGCAGCGCTCATTGCATCGACGACCAAATGGCAGGAAATATAAAGGCTGGTGGGGATCACCCAGCTTTTGCTCCAAAAATAGGATAGAATATGTGTCGATGGCTTATGCAGGAGGCATCTGCGCCGATTCTACTCATATGGATATCAGCGATAGAAGATCACTGAGTAAAATGAGGTCTGCCAGATTGGCGTAGATTTTTGTCCGATTGAGGCAGCAAACCGGACGCAGAGCGAGTGCTCTGGAGGTTTGCTAACGAAACAGGCGAGTGAAAAAATGCGTCAAGATGTCGTGCCAGGTATCAGTGCTTCGATCATTACACGGGTAATCGTATGGCGCTGTTTGAAGGAATCGGACGAGTCAGCGACTATGCACAGCTGAATAACCTCAGGCGCGAGGCGAAGCACCGCGTAAAGACAGGGACAAGTCTCCTGCAGGGCGATGGGATGCGCCCTTGCAGATCAGCAGGCAGAGTTCGAGCGAGGCGCAGGAGTCAAATACAAAACGCGACGCGGAGCGAGGGTCTGATCCGCCGAAACTGCGGAATGGGCGAGCTCTCTCCATGGACAAGCAGTATCTGAAGGAAGATCGATCTCGATAAGGTGGCGCGGATCGAGGAGCGGCGTGAGGCTCTGGAAAGCGTGCGCTGCAACGTGCCAAGTCAAGGAGGCACGTCTCGCGGTGCGCAGGCGAATATCTCCGTGCTCTGCGGAGATGCAGGGCGAGCGGTGCGTCAGACGTGTCGGGCGCAGCGAGCGGGGTTCCGCAGGGGCATGCGGAGATGCCTGCCGCAGCGGCGAACGGCAGTGCTGGCTGGCGGGCGATGCTCTCGATGCGCCACAGCGGCGGGCGCGGATGCTGCGCCGACGGCAGATATGCAGGAGCGCCATCGGCCGTGCGGCGTGTTGCCGCGCAGAGTGACGCGACGCTGTCTCGTGCCGAACGCCGTACAGAGCGGCGCGGACGGTGCACGCAGACGGCGTGCAGTGATCATTCGTGCGCGGAGAAAGGACGCCTGCGGCAATCGCGCACGCTCGCCGGCGGAGATGGCGGAGATGCTCCATACGGCACAGCAGGCGGGCAATCGCCTGCCGATCGACCGATGAGAGGGTGTATCTTCTGCGCGCGCTCCAGCGTGAGTGGATGGGTATTACAAGCGCAAGTGCCGGAACCGCCGGATGCGATACGCGATGCGGCAGCGGAGGCAGCGCTGGCATCCACCGCAGCAACGTACAGGATGCCACCGCGTCTTCCTGTGCATCCTGCGCCGAGTGCCGCGAGGTGCTCGCCTCCACGCTACGTATCATGCGGCGCAACGCGGGTGTCCTTCGAGGCGAAGCTGAGCAATGTCTTTGCTGCGCGAACGCCTGCGAAATGAGGGAGTTCGCTAGAGGACAGCCATGTTTGCATTCAAAGAGACGGACTCCACCCTTTCACGGCACATCACGCGCGCAGATTCACGAAGGCGTTTGTCGCACGCAGGTTTCTACTCTCGGGCGACGATGCGTCGCGGGCAGTACGCGAAACCTCTGGCCGGGGGTTGTCGCGCGCGGCGATGTCAACTCTATCTCGGTCGGCGTCTGCTCAAATGTTCAGGATCTCGTGTCTGCATGGCGCGACGAAAGTCCGTGCATCATCGGCGACTATCGCGACGGTCGGGCACAGCGCGTGCATCCACGGCTGCGAGATCGAGATCGCGTGCTGATCAGCATGGGTGCGATTGTCCTCCACAGGGAGCAAAAGATCGGACGCGGCTCGATTATCGCGGCGCGCGTGGTCAGAGAACGCTGTCATCCCGCCGAGCTCGCTCGTCGCGGGCGTCCCAGGCAAGATCGTGCGCGAGAACATCGACCGCATCAAGACGATCCATGCGCAAGCAATCAGGTACAAAAATGCGAGTGGGCGGTGGAGTACGGCGTCTATCCCGGAGATCGGCGGCGAACGCTACCGGCGGAAGGTTATCTGATGGCGGATGCAGAGGAGCTGATTTCGCCAGCCGCACGGGCGGAACAACAGGTCAAGATGGAGATCGTCTCCATGATCCACGGCGGCGAGCCGCCCTACGATCATGATCTACCACGTCGCACGGTGGCTGGAAAAAGCCTCAGGCGAACCGGGCTACGCACAGTACGTCGTCGATGCGATGCGCGCGCGATTCTGCAGCTGTGCGCTGCAACATAGTCGCCCGATGGAGGATATGAGCTGCGCGACGATGGAGGCACGTCTCGTGCGCATCCGCGCCGCCTACGAGAAACGTGTTCACGGAGGAGGAAAAAGCCGGATCCGCTGCGATCGACCTCCATGTGAAAGGAACATCGCGCGCCTGAAGGGTGTGTGCGCGCGCCGCAAGGCGGGCTGGCGAGCCGGCGGAGATCGTGAAGAACTAAACGGGGCACCTGCGCGAGTACATTCGCAGGATGTGACTTTTGAAACTCGCTTGTATGCTGCCATACGTAGCCGTCACTGCGTGCATGCAGCGGCTTTGTATATTACTATATTTTCGTTATCATATTTCCATTGCGATTCGCTCATTTTTAGGAGGAAGAACATGAGTTTTGTCATCTACCGTCGAAAGTGCGGCAGGTGCAGTCCTTGTATTCTCTGCTGCACTCCTCACCGGCTGCGGCGGCGACTCTGCATCGGCGGAGAAGTTCCTCAACATCGGCACGGGCGCGCACGGCAGGGACCTACTACCGATCGGCGGCGCGATTGCGGAGATCCTGAGCTGAGAGGTCAGGCATGAACGCGACTGCGCTGAGTGCAAACACAGGCGCGTCGGTAGCACAAACATCAGCTATGCTGCGCGAGCAAAAGCGATCGATCTCGCGGCAGGTGCAGAACGATATTACGTACTACGCCGTGACGGGCACGGAGATGTTCGACGGCTTAAGAAAGAAATTGGACGGTCTGCGGGGGATTGCCTCGCTCCTCCGAAGACCTGCCAGTTCGTGATCGCTCCGATCCCTCGGGCATCAAGGCATTGCCGATCTCAAGGGCAAGCGCGTCGCCGGTCGGTGCGGCCGGCTCGGGCGTCGAGGCGAGTGATGCGCCATCCTCGCAACGGCATACGGCGTCTCCTATAACGATATTGACGCGCAGTTCACTCTCGTTCGCTGAGGGCGCGAGTGCGCTGAAGGACGGCAACGTGGATGTGCGGCGTACGACGGCGGGCTGTCCGACGGCGTCCGTGCAGGATGTCGCGTCCGCAGAACGTTCGTCTCCTCCGTTGAGGAGAAGGTTGCGGATGAGCTGATCGCGGAAAGTCGTCCGTTCTACGAACCGATCCTGCGGGCACGTATGCAGGATTTGATGAGGCGGTCAGGCGTCTCCGTCATGGCGATGCTCGTCGCGGGTCCTCGGTGGATGCCGATATGGGCTACAGCATCTGAGGCGATCTTCACGCATCTCGACCGTCTGCAGGCGGCACATGCGGTCAGCAAGCAGATCTGAAAGGATACAGCGGAGGGATGGCATGTCCCTGCCGATGAATCCGGGCGGAAGTGCTTTAACGAGAAATGAGCCTATCTGATCGCTCTCGGCGGCCGTACTCTCATCGCGTTTGACATTCTCTCCGCCCGGCGCTCCTCATGCACGCGGGCGGTGGGGCGACCGTCGTTCTGCTCGTGCAGGAGATCGCAGAAGGGCACGCCGTTCACGTGCGGTTCGTCCACTCGTTACAGAAGACGCCTAGATGGAGGTTTCTCTACCGTCTGTCCGGATGGGCATTTCCACCTCACGGGCGCGCGCTATCGGTCACGGCGTGGGGCTTGCCCTACTCCCGGGAGGCATTTCGCGGGGAGGATGGACATTTCATCCTCGATATGGATCGTGACTATGACACGCTGGGCCTGCGCGCAGGGCGTGACGGAACTGAGCTGACCATTACGGCGGGCGGCACGGACTACCACTCTGTGAGCTATCCTGACGGCACGCGCATCGACCTCGTCGCTTCTGCGCCGCTCTACAAGCCTATGATAAAGATTTCCGAGGGCTGCGGATCGCGGCCTCGGCATTTCTCTGCATCTTTATGCAAATGTTTGTATATCGTGAAAATGCTCGCTACGCCCTGCCGAAAAGAAATCATTTGAGATGTAGAACCTCTATGACCAGACCATGCCAAATGCGTCGAAAGAATTACTCGAAAAGTACGACCGTAATGGGTCCAACACCGCCCACTTCTTACGGGCTGGCCGAAGAAGATCACATTGCGGCGCGATCGCCATTACGTTTTCCGTCTTTCCAGCTCTGTACGGCGATCTTCGGCGTGCTCGATGCACTGAGCTGCAGCGCGCCATCCACCTCGGGTTCGGACTCGCGCTCGCCTATCTCCTCTATCCCTTTCGGCGCGCGTGGACGCGAATCACTACTTTCATCCGATCGACATCATTCGCCCGTCCTCAATCTGCGGCGACGCCCGCCTATCTCGTCATCCAGTACCGCGAGCTGATCACGCGCGCGGGCACAGTCTCGCCCGTGGACACCGTCGTCGGCGGGCTCGGCATCCTCCTCGTCATCGAGGCGACGCGGCGCGTCGTGGGGCTGCCGATGGTGACGGTGCGTGCGCGCATTCATCGCGTATGCCTTCCTCGGTCCCTACATGCCGGGCGTGCTCGCGCATCGCGGACTCACGCCGAGACCCCAGCTGATCGGCCACCTCTGCTTTACGACGGAGGCATCTTCGGTATCCCGCTCGGTGTCTCCTCGACGTTTGCTCTTCCTCTTCATCACTCGGTGCCTATCTTTGAGAGCACAGGGCTCAACCAGAAATTCTTCATCAGCCTCGCGCCATCTTGCGGTCGCGGGCTGCGACGGCGGCCCAACGAAGGTCGCCGTCCTCTCCAGCGGACTGATGGGCGCGGTCTCGGGCAACTCGGTCGCGAATATGTCGTCGGCACGGGCTCCGCTCACTCATCGATGATGAAAAAGCTCGGCTACAATAACGCGAAACTGCTGCGGTCGAGGCGGCGGCGTCCACGGGCGGACAGCTCATGCCGCCGGTCATGGGCGCGACGGCGTTCCTCATGGCGGAGTTCGTCCGGCGTTCCCTACATCGACGTCGTCAGGCGGCGGCGATCACTCCTCTGCTTTACGGGAGGGTCTGGCTCGCGTTCACTTTGAGCAAAGCCTGCAAGAAGCTGAGCATCCCGCGCGCGAGCTGCGAGATCGCTGGCGCTGCTGAAAGGGCGCGGGCATCTCGCGATCCCGCTCATCTGGCGTGATTGTCTACCTGCTCGTCGCGGGCTGCCACGCGCCATGCGTGCGGCACTCGTCGCCATCTTCCTCTCCATCCTCTGCGCCATGCTGCGCAAATCGACGCGCATGAAGCCGATCGAGATCGTCTACGATGCCTTGAAGGCGCGGCGCGAAAAGGGGCGTGCTCCGGCGTCGCTCGTCGCCTGCAATGCGTCGGCGGGCGGCATCATCATCGGCGTCGTCACGAAAGACGGGCGTCGGCCTGCGCCTCGCGTCGGGACTGATTGATCTCGCAGGTGGGATGCTCCTGCCGGCGATGTTCTTCACGTGATTACGGCAATCGGTGCTCGGCATGGGCGTGCCGACGACGGCGAGCTACGTCGTCACCTCGACCATCGCCGCCCCTGCACTGGAGCAGATGGGCGTGCCTGTACTCGCTGCGCACGTATGTTCGTGTTCTACTTCGGCATCATTGCGGATGTCACGCCGCCTGTTGCCCTCGCCGCCTACGCAGGGCAGGCATCGGCGGAGGATACTGCGCCAGAAAACAGGCGTACACGCGTCCGGAAACTAGCGATAGCGGCGTTCATCATCATGTGATTCGTCCTGTCGCCCGTCCTCCTCATGGTCGATGCGGCCTGCTCGCGCCATGTCGTCTCCGTGACGCTCACGGCGGCTCCCGCCAGCATGATCGCCATCGGCTCCGCGCTCTGCGGGTTGCTCAGCCGATCCTGCACTGCGCTGCGAAACTGCTCCTCCTCGCTTCATCGCCGGCCTCGCTCGCCCAGTCAAAGCCCGGGCGGCGTCTGGGCACCTCGTCGGACTACGCTCTCTTCGTCGTCATCCTCGTCATGCGGTATCGGCGGGCGAAGGCAGGCCAACATGAAGCGAGCGCAGAAGACCATCGAGAACGCAGCTCGATGCGGTCAAGATACTGTACGAGGGTTCCGGAAGCCGAGGCGCGATGCGCTCTGGAACTATCGCATAGGGCTGTATGCGCTACTGCGATCGATCGTTATCCGAAGCTCTGTGTTCTGCGTCTGGCTCTCAGTCATTTGGAGCGATGCGAGACGAGGATACGGCAAGCAGGCGGAGATCGAGCGCGTCTTCGCTGGCAAGCCCGGCGCAGCGACGGCGCGGTTGCAAAGAGGCGGTTGAAAAGCTAAGCACGGCTGGTATGCGGAGGGCCGCCGTGCGTGTAGAGCAGCTCGTGCGCGACGTTGAGGCAGAGCAGGGAACGCCTGCGCCGTGACGTGACGGCGTTCTTGAACGCACACAGCGGCGCGAGATTGCGATCTCGCATCATCCCGTACGGACAAAGCTCCCCGTTGGCGCGAGCAGATTTCTGGAACGCCCGACCTGCCCGCAGATTTTGATGGCCGTACCATGAGGGAACGGACTTCGAGGATGTGACGAAGAACCGCCCGCTTTCTCGCGCAGATTAACTCGCCGAGGCCTCGCGGTATGATCGTACGGGGCTTCTGCCAACGTCAGGCGTCCTCAGTTTCTTCATGAGAGCCATGTCGATGGAGTGGGGGCTTTCGAGCCGCGTCAGAAGGCTATGCGCGCGTCTAATTTCCCAGAGACGGAGGGACTTGTCCCGATACAGATTCGGAGGAAACGAAGGAGTGGAGTGTGGGCGAGCAGGCGCTGTCTTTGCGGACGCCGTCAGCCTTCTGTCGTCCTTTTGCATACCGCCAGGAGCGGGAGAGAGGTGGATTGGGACACCTACAACGAACTGCGGGCGGAGTTCGGATACGATGCGCCGCACACGCGGACAATCCCGTGAAGATGCTCGGCTACGCCGACGGATTCAGAATGAAAATGGAGCCGGAGTGCGAACTCTGGCAGAGGGAGCATTGACAAGACGGCGGAAGAGCTCTCCGAAGAGGCAAGCGGAACTTGTGAGAAATGCTGAGATCGCTGGGTGCTGCTGTTTTCAGATGGGCACCGTCGAGGACGGTGAAAACGGAGTCATACGGCGACTGCGGTCTGATCTACTTCTGGATTCAGGAAGACCTTGCTGCGCGGAACTTTGACAACGTTCATCTGATCCTGCAGTGCGGGTAAAATGACTGCACAGCGGGTGACGATGAAACAGCGCTGACTACGACTAACACAAAAACATCCTGCCAAGCGGGGGATGTTTTCATATCAATTTTCGCGATCAGTGCTTTTCTTCCGCCTTCACGTCGATGACCGGACCGTCAAGCAGCTGGGGCTCCTCGTCGGGATCGGATCCCCTGCGGCGACGCCAGATCAGGAAGGCAGTCACAGCGGATGACGAGCAGACAGGACAACGGCGCCGATGATGACGTTCGTATGCCAGATGCGGAACGCACTGATCGGCGGTTCGCCGTGACGCAGCGTCTTGCCGAGGTTCCACGTGAGCGTCCTGCCAGATTCCCGTCCCTCCTCGCGGGTCGGCGTTGGTCTTTCCGGGCTGGTGTTGCGGACAGGAGGGTCATCTGAGTAGGTGTGAACGTGGCGCTTGGCTGTGATACGCCTGCGCCAACCGTTCTGGCTGCCCCTCGGTGAAAGGTCAAAATTGTGGTCCGTGTAGAAGAGCTCTTCTGTCACCGTAATACCCGTGTTCTTGCCGTCATGCGCGGCGAAGAACTCCTGATCGGACAGCTTGTCCACTGCCGAGTCGTAGTGACTCCGTGATCTCGTAGCCACGACATATTCTCGCTGTGACAGGCGCGACCTGCGCATCCGGGTTCAACAATACGTAACT
>BNJU01005101.1_pt1 | contig 42136 bp, 45 predicted proteins | sample 8539281 | NCBI WGS metagenome assembly BNJU01 (sample SAMD00202456, study PRJDB9452) | human saliva metagenome | isolation source: human saliva | place: Japan
GGCATGTATTGCTTACCAACTGCAGGTGGCTGGAATGCCGGAGTCTTGAAAAGTTTGATTGAGTAATGAAAGGTAGAATTCAAATGAATTTGCCACCCGCTTTAAATAGTCTTTAATTTCTAAATTTTCTTCGTTATCGTGCTAGCTTATTGGTAAGGGCAGCCAGCAAGGTAGCCTGTTCAGCAGTCAAGCGGCAGGCTGCTGCTGTGTTTGAGAGCACTGACGAAGAAAGTGGCCCGCCCAATAACAGGATGCCGCCGTTTTGGTCAGATAGCTGCCACGGCTAGAGCTTCTCCAGTAGCACCAGCTTTGCTTCCTCCCCTGAAGCTGCAGCAGGCCAGCCTATCAAACATGAGAGACTGTCGATACAGAGCGATAGAGCCTCTGCATGATGAGGTTGCCATCATAGTCCACGGCGCTTTGTGTAAAGCGATGGAAGGTCGTTTGAATCTGGAGTGGAAGGAGCAGGGCATCCCCCAGTGTGCTGGGAGGTTGCGACACAGCGATCCCATGATGGATGACCCGCCGTCTCATTGTCTCAGATAGTGAAAGGTCAGTCTCGTCGGTTATCAGTCTGACAGGTAGTCATCTTCACAATATAGACACTACAGAGCGGCAGAGCCAATAGCTGAAGAACCCTTCCCTGTCCCGCCGACTGCAGGTGAGCGGCCCAAGGACAGTGAAAACGCGAACAGTGTAGAAAACTGATCTTTTCGCGGAAAACTTCTCTCAAGTTCTTGCAAATTAATACCTTGTGGAGTTCTTTCAATGGTTTCATATGGCATTTTGTGCTAGCAGGAAGATCATTAATCCGATGGTAGGTCGGCTGTCTGCACCAAGATTCGCTCTTTTGACTGGGGAAATGCAATTCAGAAAGGATATAGAGGGCTCATGCGTGCCGGAAGTCAGTACCAGCTGGTCTCTAGAAGCACAGACAGCAGAGTCCAACATTAGCTTTTTGCACAGAGCGGCGCAGATCCTCCAGTCCTTCCTGCTGAGGGTAGTAAAGTTGAAGGAGATAATCTTCCGGGCCGACTGCAGAGCTTCATCACACAGAGGCGAAATCCTCATAGGCTGGTGGTGGCGAGTATCCTCACAGGCAGCTCCGCAACCCTAAGCTTTTCTTCCTGAGCGTTATCAGCAGCACATGTGCGCCGCTTTTGGGAAACGGCATAGATGTACTTCGGATACGTGAGCTCAATTGTCTCTTTGCGGTGCATCCTCACTGCAGGTATTGCTCACACGCTGTCGGACAGAAGGAATTTCTCGACCAGTCGCTGCCTTTTCCTCTTTAATCTCCTTAGTAATCTTATCAATTGTGCTGTTATTGGTATTTTGCTTTAACCATGAAAACTGTCCCCACAGATTTGATCACACATTGTAACTCATTACTTTTCAGATATTTTACATGAGAGGCAAGTAGGAGGAGCCGCGAAAACAAAAAGCAGTTATTCTGGCCACAGATATTTGGTCATACGGTAAGGTTGCTGCGTAGCTGCTCCCGCCGCTCTTTGCACTATAGCCAGAGGTGGCCTCTCTACAACCACATGATTTTGTCGTCCCACACAGGCGGTTTTCCAGACGTCTATAGGATGATGTACGCATGATGCTTGCCTTTTGAAACAATGGCAGAGCCTGAATCTCGATCAGCTCTGTAACAGGATAGTTTGGAAATCTGACATACAGGTGGGAAAATTTGCTGCGCTTAGGAAAGCCAGCTCTTTACCGTGGTCCTATCATGACAAGGACTTTATCAGGGATTTTCACAGATGCCCATCTAGGTCATATGCGTCGCCTCTGCCAAGGCATGCCGATTTCGGTTCTGCCCAATTTGACGGTAGCTCGTTTGTTGTTGGAAGAACCCTCACGAAGAGAGTTTATCAGAAAGCAGATGGAGGACTCCCAGCAAGCGTTTGGCTGAGTTAGGACCGAGCAAGGTCTCTGCTAACTGGCTTGCCCATGAAAGAGAAGCCAGACTGGTGGCGATCGTGATGCGTGGGCAACAGAGTGAGCGTAACATCTTTTCTAGTCCGGTCTCCAGCAATGGAACGGGTGATATATTGACGACACTTGTCAGCCAAGCGAATCAGGGGGTCGACATGGCGAGCCCTACCTGTGATTTTGGAAATTTATTGAAAAGAGCTTGGCATCTTTAGGCTTGCATAAATAGATCCAAAGAAGGGCGTATGTTTACCAACCCTCACCCAGGGAGAGCTTTGCTGATTTTCAAGCCTTACGATGAGCGAAAAGGACGAAGAAACAAACACTTGATTTGCAAACCAACGACAGATTAGTTTATTTGCTGCTGATTTTTCTGGAGTACTCAGTTTTGGGTACTCCTGTCGGAGCTCAGTTTATTCACTTTGGAAATGCACTGGTGGTAGCATGTCTGATGGCAGTAAACCAGGTTTTCTTTAGCGGCCGCTGATTGGACTGTGGATATTTGACTTGCTAAACGGTTATGCAGCGGAAACCCCTAATTATCGTTAGAAGCACTTGCGGTGCGTGCAGATCTCATTTTCTGGGCGAAGAACTTTTTCAGAGAAAGGATGAAATCCAAGAAATATTCTTGTGATACAGCAGTAGCAGCAGCTTTAAAGAGAAAATTGTGCTCACTATTTTCAAACACACCTGACAGGAACACTGTTTGGCGGGAGAAGCCACCAGCAGCCTTTATCACTGGCAGTAGCTAAGATTACTGCGCACATTTGGCTCCAGTCTCAGCCACAGTCATCGCTGTCCCAATCTTATATCCACTTTAAGCAAGTCTGAAAAGCGCACAAGCAAAGAAGTCCTCTGGAAAAGCAGCAGGACGAATCAATAATCAGATAACACGAAACCGTCTCGAGAATCTCTGACGGTTTTAGTAGTTTTCTACATAAAACTACGATAGCAAGGTATTGCAGGGCAGAGGCCGCCAGAATGAAAAAGGTGCCAAATCATAGGAAGTAGGCTGGAGCATAGAAGCCAGCTCCTGTGGCATAGCAGAGGCCACCAGCCAGCATGCGAGTCAGTAGATCGGGTCCGGTTTGACTGATAACTGCGGGAATGACAAAAGACCACCGTGCCAGCCCATCATCGATAGAGATAAGCTGTATGTTTCTATTGACCTCTTAGCGAAAATCTTATAGAGAATGCCAAAGATGGTAGTGCACCGACAGCAATGATGAGACAGCCAAACCGGTTATTCATCAGCGACAGCACGACCGCGTGTGTAGCCGCCAGCGATGGCGAGATAAATCTGCGGAGTGGTCGACAATGCAAGATGTACTTGTGGTCGAGCCACGACATAGAGAGCATAGACGGTTGAAGAGAGGAACATGAGAAAGCAGCTGATAACAAAGATAGAAGTTCCGACAGTCATTACCAACCCGTGCCCTCTTTCATAGCTATAAATGGCTGAGATAGGCACAGAATCGCAGCATCAGAACAGTCATCAGCCCATGGGTAACAGCGTTGGTACCTTTCCAAATAGATAGCGTTTTTACTGGAGGTTCAGCGCGTCGTCGGCATGTGCACTGGATTAGATACGTCTGATGGTGAGCGTAACTGTCTGGCAGGCTGTGGAAATGATGAGTGCCACCTCTAGCTTTATTGCCATTCATGTAGTTAACGCAGTCAGTCAGAGTTCATCGCGAATCCGCTTTTGGCGCAGCATATTTAAAGTAGCTGAAATTTCTTTTGGAACGGAAAGACTGGGTTTTAAGGTCGTAGTCGGCAATCAAGCGTGCTACCTGGACGACGTTGACATTGCTTTGCTCGACCTACGCAGTGAGAAACACATGCTTTGTACATAGTCGTTAAATCGCAGAAGCGGTCAACCTCCTTGTCACAGCTGAAATGGAAGAGCCACAGACATTGTTTATAGAGAGCAGGACTTGGTCCAAACATAGCTCCAGTTCCGCAATTGTCCCACTTGGGAAAAACTTGTTGAGCGTTCAAATCTTTTATCACTTTCTTATCTAGTTCTTTATAACTAGATGATAGCCTCATATCTCTGTCAAGCACAGAATGTCCCATTGAAATTTGATATACCTAAAGAAAGAAATAGGAGGTTTAGGATGAAAAACAACACCACCTTGATGTGGGCAGCTCTCCAGGCAGTCTGATTTGGTCTTTGGCTCTATATGCGCTATGCTCCACGTAGCTGCGTCTCTTTACAAGGATCGACACGAGGAAACCTGCTGATACCAGCGTCACCATCCTGGACTTTGACAGCCATTGCTCGCTTATCCGCGGCTCTATGGCTCGGCAATGTCTCGTTGCTGGTGCTAGCAAATAGTTACACTCTATTTCATTCATGCCTCATGCCCTCTTTATATCGGCAGGCAGGGCTGCGTCTAGACCTGGCAGTCTTTTTCACCACCCATACCGATTTACGGAGAGAAAGCTGCACTGACCATGAATATCATTATGTTCAGCATCCCGCTGGGCTTCTCTCTCTGTGCAAGCTATCGTGGAAACATGTATTATTTTACCGCTATCAGTCTGGCTGAGGGAGCCAGTATTCTCTTCATCTTGGTATTTTGACGGTGATATCTCTGACTAATTCTAGCGGCTATCATCATCGGCAGCCATCTAGCAGGACAGCCTTGGTAAACGGGAAGGTCCGCCATATTCACTAAATGGAAAGAAGGAAACTAAGTGAGTACCTTTATCCCAACTGCCAAAGAGTTGAATTCACTGCCGTCTCTGCAACTCGCTAATCCACTTTCGCACAAACCCAGGCTGTGTTGATGAGTTGGCAACCAGTCAGTAACCAACTGATTTCGGCAATCATTTTCACAAATCTCCTCAGAAAGAGCGAGGTAGAAGGCGTCTCTGCTTTGGTGAGGAAGGAACCAGCTATGATGCTCCAGCACTTTATCTATCGTGATGGCCTTGGCGTACCGTACCAAGAGAGGCAGTGACAGACTCATGCAGGGTAAAAGTCGTATATCGAGAAGCACTCATGTCACATCAGCGCCACAAAGTGATGGTGTCATCCCAGCCTCCTGAGCACAGTCCATCGCTTTGGACTTTGCGGATGCCACCTGCTAGGATGGAAGAGTCTCAAGGCATTTTAGAGAAGCTATGCGACCAGGCCCTGGCAGAAGAGGAGAGATTTTCCTCCTGTCCACAGCGAGTTTGAAACAGTCTTTTCCAAGGACCTGCCAGCGCATGATATAGGCTTTTAAGTTTCTGGAAGACTGAGGCGGCAAGCTGCAAGTCCATTCGACCATTTCAAAAGCGCGTGGTGAGTTTTTACCAACTCAATAACTAACCAAGTAACAGAAGTCGGAGATGGAAGAACAACTGCAGGCTTCACCTACCGGGGACTCAGATCTATTCAGTGAACAAGAGCTGGTTTATGAAGGGAAGTGTGAAAAGAAAAAAGTCAAGTCTGATACTATTTCCGCTCAGAATGCTATTGTGAATTGGCTGGAGTAGAGATACAGGGCGGCAGGCAAATCAGCAGGTAGGAGTTCAGCTATACTACAGAGATGGGATGGAAGCACAGGTCGCTCAGGCACATGCAATCAAAGAGAGCAAAATGTTAAAAATGAAAAAACTATTATAAAAACAAAACCAACTCAAGCTTCTTAATGTTATTATAGTTCTTTATCGTCAGTATACGACGGTGACTAGTTTAGCTAACAACTGGCCTCCTGACCAAGAATTCATGCATAGTCTGATATGTTATGGTGCCACAGTAGATAGAAAGGCGAATCTATACCTACCATGCGAAGAACGTAATGCAGATCTTGGACGCATTATGCATCTAGGACCATGAAATATAAAATGACTCGTCACCCAGAAATATGATGATCAGGTTTCCGCCGAGAATACAATCGGATTCTCATAGGAAAATTATGTGTGATTCCCACTTTCCTAGACGATTGTTGTCCAAACTCAACTCCTCTGGACATTAGACACTAGATACTATCTAATATCAAAGAATGAAGCTATTGTGGGAGCAAAAAGACAGGTAAGACTATTGAGGAATTAACCATGAGATAGGGTACAAGGAGGACTTCTTGTCTGCTCTTGGTAAGATGAAAACCCTCTCGTTTAGTCTATTTGATTCTTCAGTGATAGTACTGTTACTAGCTATCAGGTTGTCGGGTCACTGGAGAGATAAAGGAAAGAGAAACGAAATATTGCAGAATGGATAGAGGTTCTAAGATGATATGTAGTTTATAGGAGATTCTCAAAATGACCTTGAAAAACAATGGAATTGAATTTAGGTTGTAGTTTATTGCTTTTTGTTGGAGTTCTGCATCTGCTTTTCTCTTTTATTTATGGGCACAAAATCTTGGTAAATATACCCTTACAACCTGGATACAGTCTATTAGTCTGAAAGTCAAACCTCGGACACAAGATGTGGAATACTATTCTGAGTTAATTTTGAAAGAAAAATAATAATAATGCTTAAAATTATCATGGTTCAGGAGTTTGGTTTGAGATGCATGGCGAGTTATGTAGTGATGTTGAAGGCAAAAACTTGTTCGAAGCTCATCATTCAGAAAGATGCTGACTGAAGAGTTGACCCAATAATCAAAAGATATTAAATTAGTGCAGGATGGAATTGTTATCAGCTATCAGGAGAAAAGTTTTGATGTCACGAATAACAAAACCACCATCTACCATCATCCCAATGTAGATGATAGACCAGTTCAGTTTGAAGCTCAGGTGGCAGACAAGTAAGATAAAATATTAGCGACAACTTATAAATTAGCAATCAAGTAACAGATCCGACTGCCAAAAGAGCGTAACTACCTAATAGCTACTCTAGCCTCTGGAGAACTCATGTAAGAAGCCTGTATACATGGAGTGATAATTTACCAAGCACGGTAAAGATGGGATTTCTATGAAACCAGATACGGATGAGCACTCAAAGAAGATTTTTATGATTATTTCAGCGAGGAGAAGATAAAAATGTCGGTACGTATAATAAGCATCCTATTTTGATAATAACTGCTTTTTGTCATTTGGCTACTCTTGGGCCTGATGATAAACCTGAACCAGATTTTTCTTCTCACAATAAAATTGAACTCACTCAGCTATGCTGTACAACTTGAGGATACATCCGAGATGTTGCTGTGAATTCTGGATGACCCGGTGATTCAAGCGATGAGAATAAATAGAACTCTAAAATACCTGAGTAAATTAAACTTGACGTACGCCCACCGACTAGTTTGGAAGACAGTGAGCTTCGATCTCATTTTTCTACTACAATTGATGGTAAAGAAATGATGGAGGTTTTTCGTGATAAAGAATTAAAATTGACTTATTCAAGATATGACTTATATAGATAAGGATGCTGTAGGGGAAAAATTGAGATAGATGAGACTCAGAAAAGAGCTACTACGTCAGGTTCAAACAGAATTGAAACTCAGTTGAAAAATGAAACAGCAACTAGCTTCAAATAAAGTGTGATATATGAACAGGAAGCAGTAGGATTTCTTTGTAGAGCATGGTAAAAACTGTTGAAGAGGAAAAATCAGGAATACTTTTTGACTATTTAAAAAGAGGCTGATACAAATTTTCGTTAAATTAAAACGCTAGAAATTCCTGACTATTGTTTTGTCCTTACCTGATTCTTATCTCTTCTTATTTTGCTTATGAGCGTTATCAATATGATACTTTTTAGCGTGCTTATGAACAAAAACAATTTTATGAACAACTGGATATCTTGAGTGATTGAATGAAGAAAACGATTATTGGTTCTCGCTTTAATTTACACAATTGTAAGTAAAAATTTAAAGATGTTTGGAAAACAGAAAAGGGATACTAAGATTAGCTACTACTTTCAGAATTATTTCTAAAACAAAAACCTGTCCAATCTTTTTATGCTCATTGTGCTTGTTTGGTCAGTATATGAGATTGGCGCGATCAGTCTGCTAGTCTAACTCAGCCTTTTGACTAAGGAATTCATGCATAGTCGGTATGTTATGGTTTGGCCAATGGTAGATAAAAAGGCAAAACTGTACCACTATGCGGAAGAATGGACTAGTGATATTTTGGATGTCATTATGCATCTGGACTATGAAATATTAGAATAACTAGTTTTCTCCTAAAAATGGATAGGTAGTGAAGTTGAAATATACATGCTCTGTCTGAAGATGTAAGTATGCTGATAGAGTATATTTTTTCTTAGATGAACCAATTTCCAGCCCATACCACTAGTTTAAGATAAAATTATTATTTGATTTCAAAGAACGGCTGTTATTAAAGAGGAAACAGGCAAAACGCTGAACAGTTAGGCTCAAGAGTGGGACATGCAGGGAGGAGTTTTCTGTCTGCTCTGGGTAAGATGAAAAATTCTTCGTTTGGTCTATTTGATTCTTCGTATGATAGTATTGTGCTATGTATCAGAAATGGGTCAGTCATGAGAAAACGGGAAAGAAGATGAAATCTTGCAGAATGGATAGAGTCTTGAAAACGATACGGGAATCTATATGAAAATAAAGAATGATAACTTCAGTACTTTATTGTCTTCTCTTTTACTACTTTTGCACTGCTTTAAAAAGCAGGCGTTCAAGGATTATTATTGGCCTGCTGATAGTCTGTTGTTGTTTGGTATGTTCAGGCAATTTTAAATTACGGCAAATATACTCTGCAATCAGGTCAAGGCGTTGAATTAAGAGTGTCTCCAAATACGAATCAGCTTGAATATAATTCGGAATTGATTTTAGATAAAAAAGATGATGCTAAATTAAAATTATCGGGTCGAAAAGGCTGGGGGATGAAAGGAAGTCATACGGTTGTAGACAATAAACCGGCTAAATTTGAAGCTCAAGTGGTGGATAAGTAATAATCTTGGTTAGGAGAAAAAATGCTGAGACCTAAAAACATACTAATTTTTATTTGTTGAGTTGTTTTTCTAGTCGTTGGAATTGAACTCTATTTCAATTATCAAAGTCAGCAAGAATTTCTTCAGCTGAAAGAATCTTCAAACAGGATGACAAAATAGCAGTCTTAGAACATTTGCTGGCATCAGAAAGTAGCATGCATCTGATATTCGCGAAAAGCAGGCTATATTATCCCGCCAGATGGTGCCATCCGTTTAGATGGGGTTATTTATCCACTGGAAATAGAAGAGATATACATTTGAAAATTGGCCCCTCAAAAAGCGAAAGATAAGGATTTTCAGGTATTATTACAGGTTAATGGAAAACAAATATATGTAGCTTTTTGTTTTTAGATAAAAATCTGAATTTACTTTTACACTAACTATTCTCAGACAAATGCTGAGGGAAATTAGAGAGGCAGTTTCATCCCACAATCCCGAAAGAATCCTGCTTGTTGAAAAGGGTCTCAAAATGAGATTGATGGTCTTATGATGTATCAGACTTTGTATGATTAAGGCTGTAATTGCTCTTATCAATAATGGATCTAAAACCCCTCGCAATTATTTGCGAGGGGTTAGTGTCTTATAAGTTTTCTTTTTCTTTTTATAATCTTCTTTTTAGTTAAGGGCTGCTAAAAGAGCGATCAGCCTGTGCTGAAAGTTCAGTAAGTTTGTCGTCTGCGATAGTTAGTTGTCCAGTTCCCCATGCTTCTGGGTTGATGCCAACACCTGTGAATGGTTCTACCACATTCATACGGATGAAAGGCAGCAGGCTGCGGTAGTCTTGAATACTTCATCTGGTGATGTGCCGTTAGCTACAGATGAAACTGTAACAGCCTTAGCATTCAGAGCGGATGGGCCAGTTGGGTCTGACAGATCCAGAGCGCGTAGCTCAGTCCAAGAGGTTTTTCACTACCTCGGGATAGCCCAGTTGTAGACAGGTGAGAAAATCCAGATGGCATCAGCAGCCAAAAATTTCTTCACGAACCTCAGCAACAGCAGCTGGAGCAGGGCTTTCGATGTCTTGGTTGAAGAATGGTACATCTTTTGTAATCAAGATATGAAACTTCTGGCTTGCCAGCCAAAGCTTTTTCTGCTTGCTCAGCCAATTGGTGGTTGAAAGAACCTTGACGAAGCGAGCCGACGATGAATAATACTTTAGACATTGCATTGTCTCCTTTTTATAAAAATAAAGAGATATTTCTCTGTTACAATATATGTTACAACATTAATTACTAGTTAGCAATTATTTAGCTCAATTTTTGAAAATTTCAGAATGCGAATCAAATCCTGCTTATCGTCTTCTTCGAGAATGGACAGAGCTTGCTGACATTTTTAATATGATCAGGCAGGGCAGCTTCAATTTTAGCTCTGCCTTGTTTCGTCAGGCCAATCAAAAAGCCCGGCGGTCATTTTGGGTCGCAAGTGCGGACAATCCAGCCGTCGCGTTCCATATTTTTGATGACGACAGTCATGTTGCCAGAAGTAGCCAGTATACGGTCAATCAGGGTCCTGAATACGCAGCTCTTTTGCTGTATAGGGTTTCTAGACGGAAAACTGAGTAGGAGTCAAATCATGCTTTTAAAAATTTGGGCTTCAATGGCAATGGATAGTTCTTTTCTGCCTTATGAAAGACAATCATGGTTTTTCAAATCAAGCAGAGTTTCTTTGCTTAAATCGTCTGTAATCTTCATAACAATATTTTACCAATAAATAGTATCATATGCAAGGATATTGCTTTTTAGAATTTTTTGTGAATATTCTCATCAAAAAGATAGAAAAATAGGAGTATTTGTAGTATAATGACGGAGTGAAATATAAAAATAGAAATAAAGCCAGTTTTCCAATTTGGCAGTACCTTATCGGTATTTTTATCGTTCTCAGCGTTCTTGTCTTTTCATTTTTTGCAGTTTTGCAAGTATCTGTGCATCCGAGGCAGTCAGCTAAAGAAAAGCAGCCGCTTGGCCAAGGAATATGCAGATCTTGAAAAGTGGATTCTTTTGCATCATCTACAATGGGCAGAATCCTACTACAGTCTGCTTGGCAAGACAAGTAAAGGTGTCGAAAAAGCTGTTTTGATTGCTAAAGATTCCAATGAGATTCGGGTCTATCGACTGGACCAAGGTGTCAGTCAGTCTGAAGCGGAGAGAGCATTGCCAAGGAAAATGGAGCAGGAACTATTGATAAGGTGACCATGGGCTATTTTCAGGATCAGCCTATCTGGGAAGTCAAGTCGGGAGGCACCTACTACCTGATTGGTTTTGAAAGCGGACAGTTGGTCAGCAAGGAGGGACTATGAAATTATCAAATCGTGTCTTAAAAATGGAAGAAAGCGTGACTTTGAGCAGTAGCAGAAAACGTGCTAAGGCTTTGAAAGCGCAGGGCGGGATATTCTGTCTCTGACTCTGGGAGAGCCGAGTTTTCCAACGCCCAAAAACATCCGAGATGTAACTGTAGCAGCTATTGAGGATGGACGCTAGCTTTTTATACAGTGACTAGCGGTCTGCCAGAGCTAAAAGAAGCTGTAGTGGAGTATTTTGCCAACTATTACGGCTATACCATCCAGCCGAATCAAGTGACGGTGGCAACCGGAGCTAAATTCTCCCTCTACACTTTCTTTATGAGTGTGCTTGACCCAGGTGATGAAGCTATCATTCCAACGCCTTATTGGGTCAGCTACGGCGACCAGATTAAGATGGCTGAGGGAACTCCTGCTTTTTGTCCAAGCCACTGAGGAAAATACTTTCAAGGTAACGGTGGAACAGCTGGAAGCTGCTCTGTACTGATAAGACCAAGGTCTTGGTTTTGAACTCGCCGTCCAATCCGACTGGTATGATTTATACAGCGGATGAGCTAAGGGCGATTGGGAACTGGGCTGTAGAGCATGATATTCTGATTTTGGCAGACGACATCTATGGACGGCTGGTATATAACGGTAATACATTTACTCCAATTTCCAGTCTATCTGAGGAGATTCGCAAGCAGACGGTGGTCATCAATGGTGTCTCTAAGAGCTACTCCATGACAGGCTGGCGGATTGGCTATGCAGTTGGTGAGCCAGAAATTATAGCGGCCATGAGTAAGATTGCTGGCCAGACGACTTCTAACCCGACAGCAGCGGCTCAATATGCAGCTATCGAAGCTCTGACTGGCAGCCAGGAAACAGTCGAGACTATGCGTCAAGCCTTTGAAGAACGCCTCAATACTATCTATCCACTCTTAGCTCAAGTGCCAGGTTTTGAAGTGGTCAAGCCACAAGGTGCCTTCTATCTCTTTCCAAATGTCAAGAAAGCCATGGAAATGAAGGGACATACAGATGTGACCGAGTTTACGACAGCAATTTTAGAAGAAGTTGGCGTGGCTCTGGTGACTGGAGCAGGCTTCGGTGCTCCAGAAAATGTCCGCCTTAGTTATGCGACGGATTTGGATACGCTCAAAGAAGCCGTTCAGCGCCTGCAGCAATTTATGGAGAGTAAATAGATCTCAATCTTACACTGCTTTTCGAAGATTTATAAACAATAGATAAGGCCGAACTCGGAGTTCGTCCTTTCTAATTCCCCTCAACTGCATTGGCAAAATAGTTTGACAAAGTGGTAAAATAATATAGAAAGATATGGAAGCGTTTGTCACTCTAGTCAAAATTAGTAAGCTTTAGCAAGGATAAATGTTAATTGGCTTCGCTTAGAACTCAGCTGATGAAGGATTTAAACAATAGTGGAGGGAGAACAATATGAAACGTCGTTTGATTTTCTTATTCTTGCTAGGCGGTCTAGTCTTGCTAGGAGCTTATGCTTTTTCTTTAATTCAGAGGTGGGTTGGACCACTATTTCCCAGTCTAATTCGGATGAACCAAGCTACAGCCTACAAGCAAAAGATAATCGCTATCGTATCCAATATTATGAGAATTCCTCGGCCCGTAAGGATTGGTACTTGAATAATTACCAGCCAGGTTTAAATTTAAAGATGCGAACTTTGAATAGTAAGCAATTAAAAAATACTGAGGGGGGATCTGCAAAGCAGGAACTTTCTGGGACGGGCTATGCGGATTTTACGATGGTTTATGAGACTCGCTATAATCCTCAGATTGAGCGAACCTATTTTAAGGTCCGTATTGTAGTTAATGATAAGGGAGATGTAGACACTAAGAAAAGCAGTATGACCTACTGGAAGACAGAAGAAGAGGTAAAGGATGATCCGCCAATTGATTAAATAGAAGCTATAAATGCTAGATTAACTATGTATAAGTCACTTTCCGATAGGAATCACCAGACGACTTAAAAATTTGAGGAGTATTTAGTTGAAGACGACGGTGTTTCGGTGTATAATAAAAGAAGTCCATTTGGTCTAGCCCTGCATTCTATTGACTTGCAGTGTGTTCCTCATGGTCTTTTTACTTAAGTAATAATAGGGATGAAGATTATTTTGTACAAAAGGAGATAAAATGGGTTTTATCAGAAAGGAAATAGGGGAAAGAGAGAAGAAGCTTCTCGAGGATTTTTCTATTGAAGAAAAAGAACTGGCTCTGCCTATTTTTACTAGAGGATGAGAAGAGGAATTTTTCTCTGCGTCAAGCTAATTTCGTATTGGTGAAGGGAAATATCAAGTCTTAGCCATGATTCTCGGTGGGCACTTGCTTGAATTTCGCCTAGAAGAAGAGCAGGCCGATAGATATCCAGTTCGCAAATGAAGAAGATCAAAGTGTAAAAAGGTCTATCAACAGAAACAATCTCCCAGCTAGTGATTCCCAAGGTTTTAAAAGGTCGAGAGGACAAGATTGTAACAGTGATTCAACATGCCCTTTCGCAGATTAACCCTTATTATGATACAAAGATATGGGAAGCAAACCACGTGGAGTACAGATAAAGAGGAGTTAGGATATGGGATTATTAGAAAAGTGTCTGGATTTTTTACCGACTAGGCGGGCTGTCAGTGACATTGAAGAGGATTTGAGTTGGGAGGAAGAATTTACCCCTAAAAGAGTTCACCACAAAGAAGTCAGTAGTAGTCCTCAGAAGGAGACTGAGGGAACAGCAACTCTTCCCCAAGAAGGAAGTTGGAAGTTTGTACATGAGATGATTTCTGAAGAAGGAATTGAGCTTTTAAAGAAGGCTGGGATTGATGACGAGCTAGTCTTTGAGACGGGCGATTGGGTTGCAGATCATGATTTGGGGATTTATCTGGTCCTTTATCGCTTTGGTGGCAGAACCAACTGGAAGAAGACTTATAAGCTAATCTTGCAAGGACAGGTGATTGAATTTAAGACCAAGACCATTTTTCATCAGCAGGATTTTTCTTATGAAGATGGGGAATTCACTAAGGGAGTGATTGTCAAAAATGTCTCCAATATGCTCCTGCCTTTGGCTTTCGAAGGTCAACAGCAGCGCGTGCTCCATATCATTCAAGCAGCTCTGTCAGCAGCTAGCCCAAGCTATGATACGGTCATTTACAGGGCGAACTTTGATTTGGTTTAGGAGGGGAAGATGATATATATTACAAAAGAAGATGTTTTGACTTGGCTGGACAAACATGAGCCAGTGGCCAATCGTCAGAAGGACATTGCGGCTTTTCATAAAGAACTGTCGTTTCGCCTGCAAAGAATGGACTTTCGACCGTCTACCAGTTCTAAAAATCCTCAGCGAGATGTTTGTGAAGACCCTGACCAAGAGCTCACTGTAGCCTTTACTCAGGATGGGAGGGGAATTATGCGACGATTGACCCAGAGTCCCGGAGGTCAGATTCTCAGTGATCAGCGCTTTAAGATGGCTTTGAAAAAGTCTTGAACTATGATGATGACATGGGTTGATCGACTGCTATATGGAACAAAAATTAATCCTCTTATTTAGAGAGAGTTATCCGCCAGCCTTTAGAAGGCTGGTTTTTAATTTTTTTCTGAGATTTAGCCTCTTCAAGGATAGCTATTGCAATCGCTTTTTATGGTAAAATATAGAACAGATGTCCAAAAGATTTGTCTTGAAATAAAGTGACATTTAGCAAACCAATCTAGGAGGCAGATATGATTGATCATTTTGAGATAAAGGTCAGAATCTACAAATTTCAAAAAGACTTTTATACAAGTTTTCTTTCTCCTCTAGGCTACAAATTGGCTTTTAGAAGTAGTTCTCTCACTCAGTTTTGTTGCTCCCAACAGCCCCACATCCTGGTGGAGATTTTTGGTTGGGGGAGGAGAGTAGCTCCGATTCACTTTTGCTTTTTGGCAGAAAACCATGAGCAGGTTCAAGCTTGTTATGAGGCTGGTTTAAAGGCAGAGGGGAAAAAGACAACGGTGCGCCAAATTATCGGGGAACCTTTCATCATATTATGCAGCCTTTGTCTTGGATCCAGATGGTAACAATGTCGAGGCAGTCTGTCATAAAGAATAAAAATAGAAAAAGAGAAAAACGTGTCAAAGAAAATCGTAACAATTATTGATGTGAAAAATTATGTTGGTCAAGAAGTGACCATCGGTGCTTGGGTTGCCAATAAGTCAGGTAAGGGTAAGATTGCTTTCTTGCAGCTGCGCGATGGTTCAGCCTTTTTCCAAGGGGTGGCCTTCAAGCCTAACTTTATCGAGAAATTTGGCGAAGAAGAAGGATTGGCGAAGTTTGATACGATTAAAAGCTTTAGCCAAGAAACTTCTGTCTATGTGACAGGGATTGTCAAGGAAGACGAGCGCTCAAAATTTGGCTATGAGCTGGACATCACCGATATCGAAATCATCGGTGAGTCAAATGACTATCCAATCACGCCGAAAGAACATGGAACGGACTTCCTCATGGACAACCGTCATTTGTGGCTGCGTTCTCGTAAGCAAGTAGCTATGATGCAAATCCGCAATGCCATCATCTACGCTACCTATGATTCTTTGACAAGAATGGCTTTATGAAGTTTGACAGCCCAATCTTGTCAGGAAATGCAGCAGAAGACTCAACTGAGCTCTTTGAAACAGACTACTTCGGAACTCCAGCATACTTGAGTCAGTCAGGTCAGCTTTATCTGGAAGCAGGTGCCATGGCTCTTGGTCGTGTCTTTGACTTCGGTCCTGTATTCCGTGCCGAAAAATCAAAAACCCGTCGTCATTTGACTGAGTTCTGGATGATGGATGCGGAGTATTCATACTTGACGCATGATGAGTCACTCGACTTGCAAGAAGCTTATGTTAAAGCCTTGATCCAAGGTGTTCTTGACCGAGCTCCTCAAGCTTTGGAAACCTTGGAACGTGATGTAGAACTTTTGAAACGCTATATTGCGGAGCCTTTCAAGCGTGTTAGTTATGATGAAGCGATTGATCTTTTGCAAGCCCATGAAAATGATGAGGATGCTGACTATGAGCATCTGGAACATGGTGATGACTTCGGTTCACCACATGAAACATGGATTTCAAACCACTTTGGAGTACCAACCTTTGTCGTGAACTACCCAGCAGCTATCAAGGCTTTCTACATGAAGCCAGTTCCTGGAAATCCAGATCGCGTCCTCTGCGCTGACTTGCTTGCTCCAGAAGGTTACGGTGAAATCATCGGTGGTTCTATGCGTGAGGAAGACTACGATGCCCTCGTTACTAAGATGAATGATCTTGGTATGGATACGACAGAATATGAATTCTACTTGGATCTTCGTAAGTATGGAACAGTTCCGCATGGTGGCTTTGGTATCGGTATCGAGCGTATGGTAACCTTTGTAGCAGGTACCAAGCATATCCGTGAAGCCATTCCATTCCCACGTATGCTACACCGTATTAAACCTTAAAACGAATCAAACGCCCATGTGGCGTTTTTTCAACAATGAACTATGAAATAATCCAAATATAGAATTTTAGGAAAGAAGAGGTAGGAGTGATGTAAACAGCAGATTAACAAGTGATAAAGGATAGAAATTAAAAACACTTGTTAAAGGAGAAAATATGTTTAAAAGAAGTTATCGGAAAAATATCGGTCTTATGGCCGGAGTAGAATTTTTTGCCTTTCTAGGCATTACTAGTTTTTGGATTTTATTTCTAAGTCAAAATGGCATGTCCCTTTGGCAGATTGGGCTTTTGGAAAGTATCTTTCATGCCACTAGTGTCATCTGTGAAATTCCTTCTGGGATGATGGATCGCTTTTTCCTACAAGACCAATCTTTATCTGAGGCCGGATAGCCGGATTGTGTCTTCTGTTCTCATGTTGGCCGGGCAGGGGAACTTTTGGATCTATACACTGGCTATGGTGATTAGTGCTTGGTCCTATAATTTTGATTCGGGGACAAGCGCAGCCATGGTTTATGATTCATCTGTGGAGGCCGGACTCAAGGAACGTTACTTATCCATCTCCAGCTTTATGTCTGGAGTGGCTGAAGCGACCCGGTCTTTGGGAACGGTCTGGGCTGGAATTTTTGTCCATGGACAATTGCATCTGACCTACTATATCATGATTGGGACCTCTATCATCGTTCTTTTCTTGACTTGGATGCTGAAGGAGCCAAGTGTCAAAGCAGAGAAAGCAGAACGTCTGACCATGAAAAAGATTATCTGGGCTGTCAAAGAGGAGTTGCAAAGAAATCCCAGACTTTTTATCTGGATGGTTCTGTCCCAAATCATTGGAACCCTCATGTATGTTTTATTTTTACTATCAAAATCAATTGCCTGACTTAAAAGATTGGCAGATTTCGGTAGTCATGCTGATTGGCAGTGCTTTGAATATCTTAGCAGTCTATCTGGCAAGTATGATTGGAAAGAAGTATTCTGCCTTAAAACTCTTTCCTTCAGTAGTTCTTTTAACTGGAGTAAGCTACCTGCTGTCCTATTTTGGTACACCAATCATCTATATTTTGATTTATCTAATCAGCAACGCCTTGTATGCTCTTTTCCAGCCGATTTTTGACAACGATTTACAAAAGCAGCTGCCAAGTGAAGTACGGGCGACCATGCTTAGTGTCTATTCTATGATGTTCAGCCTGTAGTATGATTGTCACTTTTCCCTGTGACAGCTGGTTGATCGATCACTTTGGCTGATTGGACTTTTCATTGCTTTGGGCATATTTTTATTAGTAGTGACACCGTTTTTGTATATGAGTCTAAAGAAAATAAGCCAGAACTTACAAGAAGTCTAAGATTAATGTTCTCTTCTGATATTCAGAAGGAGAATATTTTTACCCTTTGAAAAATTATGGTAAAATAAATACAGTTTAATGGAGAAGTAGGCAGTATGAAAGATTTATTGAAATATTTCAAGGGCTATATCAGGGAGTCTTTGCTGGGGCCCTTGTTCAAGCTTTTGGAAGCCAGTTTTGAACTGCTGGTTCCGATTTTGATTGCGGGGATTGTGGACGAGACCATTCCTAGACACGACAGCTCCCATCTCTACTGGATGGTTTTTCTTTTGATGGAGCTTGGCTGCTCTGGGCATGTGGTAGTAGTTGTGGCCCAGTATTATTCGTCAAAGGCGGCAGTGGGCTTTACTCGTCAGATGACAAGTGACCTCTATCAAAAAATCCTGCGTTTGCCCAAGGCTAGTCGGGATGAGTTGACAACTTCTAGCTTGGTGACTCGGCTGACGAGTGACACCTATCAGATTCAGATGGGCATCAATCAATTTCTTCGTCTCTTTCTGCGGGCGCCTATCATCGTTTTTGGCTCTATCATCATGGCCTTTTACTATCAGTCCGACCATTACCTTGTGGTTCTTGCTCATGGTGGCAATTTAACAGCTATTATCGTCTTCATGTCTCGTCTGATGAATCCTCTCTATGCCAAGATTCGCCAGCTGACGAGATCAATTGGTCAGTTTGACGCGTGAGCAGCTGCAGGGCATGAGGGTTATACGAGCTTTCGGTCCAGAACCAGCGTGAGATTCAAACCTTTCACAATCGCAACGAGCTCTGTCAAAACCTGGCAAATCAGGACGGGAGCTCTGGCTAGTCTATTAGTCCTCTGACCTTTCTCACAGTCAATGGGTACTCTGATTGCTGTGATTTGGCAGGGAATAGCTTTATCGGCAAGGCTTGCTGACTCAGGGGATGCTAGTGGCCTTGGTTAATTATTTATTACAAAATTTTTGGTGGAATTGCTCAAACTGGCGATGCTAGTAAATTCACTCAATCAAAAGCTATATCAGTGCAGGTCGTATCAGTCAGGTATTCGAGCAAGCAGAAGAAGATGTTCTGCAGGAATTAGTGCAGGAAACCGCTCTGCTGAATCAAGCTGTAAAGTCAAGCAGGTCAGCTTTTTCCCTATCCAAATGCAGCTAGTCCAGCCCTGACAGGTCTGACTTTGATTTGAAAAGAGGTCAGACTTTGGGGGTTATTGGCGGGACAGGTTCAGGGAAGTCTACTCTGGTTCAGCTACTGGCCCATCTCTATCCTGTGGCTGCTGGTCAGTTGACCATCTTTTCCCAAGGACGCAGTCCCAAAAATCTGAGCGAATGGAGGTCCTGGATCAGTCTGGTGCCTCAAAAGGCGGAGCTTTTTCCAAGGAACTGTTCGCTCCAATCTGACTTTAGGACTGTCAACCAAGCCAACAGATGCAGACTTGTGGCAGGCTTTAGAGATTGCTCAGGCGGCGGACTTTGTCTCTCAGAAGGAAGGTGGCTTGGATGCGATTGTAGAGGCCTTTGGCCGGAATTTTTCTGGCGGCCAGCGTCAGCGTTTAACCATTGCAAGAGCTGTATTGCGGAGGGCACCTTTCTTGGTTTTAGATGATGCGACATCTGCTCTGGACTATTTGACAGAGGCTAGACTCTTGCAGGCTATTAAGAATGAATTGACTGAGACCAGTCTTGTCTTGATCTCTCAGCGGACCAATAGCTTGCGCTCAGCGGATCAAATTTTAGTCCTAGATAAGGGAGAACAGGTGGCCCTTGGTCGCCATGAGGAACTCCTAGTCAGCTCTGCTATTTACCGAGAAATCCATCATTCACAGCATAGTCAAGGAGAGGAGGGAAAGCATGAAGCATAAGACATCATCTAGCAGCTTGAGGCGTTTGACTCGAGACTTGCTGCAGGCGCGCTGGCTCTTTCTCCTAGCTAGTCTGGGGACGGTGGCTCAAGTGGCTCTGACTGTTCTTCTACCAGTTTTAATCGGGAATGCGGTTGATAGTGTTCTTCTCCCTCAATCGGAGCAGCATGTGATGCCGATTTTGGGCCAGATGCTGTTGGTCATCTTAGCCAATACGCTGATTCAGTGGCTCAATCCCTTGCTTTATAATCAGCTGGTTTATCGCTATAGCCAGCAACTCCGACAAGGTGTCATCAAGAAAGTTCATTATCTGCCTTTGGCTTATCTGGATCGGCAGGGAACTGGCGACTTGGTTAGTCGTGTGACGACCGATTTGGAGCAGCTCAGCAATGGCCTACTTATGGTTTTCAATCAATTTTTTGTGGGTTTGCTGACAATTTTAGTGACCATCATTAGTATGGCTCAGTTGGACTTTTTCCTCCTGCTTTTGGTCTTGCTTTTGACGCCCCTTTCTCTTTTCTTAGCTCGCTTTATTGCTAGAAAGAGTTTTAGCTTTTTCCAACGTCAGACGCAGGCGAGAGGAGCGCAGACCCAGCTGATTGAGGAAAGTTTGACTCAAGAAAGTCTGATCCAGGCTTTTAATGCTCAGGAGCAGTTTGATTCAGCTTTTACTCGCAGTAATCAAACCTATGCAGACTATTCTCAGGCGGCTATTTTCTATTCTTCGACGGTTAATCCTTCGACTCGTTTTATCAATGCCCTGATCTATGCTTTGATTGTGGGCTTTGGTGCTGTCCGAATCATTCAGGGAACAGGCTTTACGGTTGGGCAGCTGGTGACTTTCCTCAACTATGTCAACCAGTACACCAAGCCTTTCAATGATATATCGTCAGTCATGTCAGAATTGCAGAGCGCTTTAGCTTGTGCAGAGCGAATTTACAGCGTTTTGGACCAAGAAGAAATAGCTGAGCCGGTCAGGAAATTCTTCATCCTGAAAATGTCAAAGGACAGATTAGCTTTTGAGCATGTGGCTTTTGGCTATGATCCTGGCAAAGAGCTGATTCAGGATTTGAATATAGATCCAGCAGCTAGCAAGGTCGCCATTGTCAGGGCCAACTGGTGCTAGCAAGTCTACCTTGATCAATCTCCTATGCGCTTTTACAATGTAGACAGTGGTCTTATTTCGCCAGACGGTATTCCCATCACGCATTACACTAGATCCTCTTATCGTCAGCAATTCCCGTGTGTACTGCAAGAGACTTGGCTTAAGACGGCGACTATTCACGACAACATAGCTTTTGGGCCGGCCAGACGCCAGCCGAGAAGAGGTTATTGCAGCTGCCAAGGCGGCCAATGCTCATTTTCTTTATCCAGCAGCTGCCTCAGGGGTACGACACCTACCTAGCGGATGCTGGGGACTCTCTTTCTCAAGGTCAGCGGCAGCTCTTGACCATTGCCCGTGTCTTCCTTTCCGTTCCTAAAATCCTAATCTTGGACGAGGCGACTTCCTCCATTGATACCCGGACAGAAGTCTTGATTCAGGAGGCTTCAGTCAAGCTCATGGTGGGTCGTACTAGCTTTTATCATCGCCCATCGCCTGTCTACTATTCAAAAATGCTGACATCATCCTCGTCATGGTAGATGGTGATATCGTCGACATGGGAATCATCAGGAGCTCATGGCGGCCAGAGGTGTTTATTACCAAATGCAGACGGCGCAGGAGTAGAAGGGGAACTTTATTAAAGTTCACAGATTGATGCTAAACAAAACTAAAAGAGTTGGGAATTCCAACTCTTTTTGCTTATAGACTATAGTACTATGAAACAATAAAATAAATATTCTCATTGTCTATACATACATCTGATGTATGGTTGTAGATTTGGTTCAGTTCATTGAGCCTATCAATAAAAACAGATGTTTTAGCATTTTTAATTTTTGAATGATTTAATTATATCTTTTTCCATTTTCTTTGCGCTTTTATTTAGCTCTTCTCCGTCGTCTTGGAGAAATTCATCTGCAGGGCCGTCCTTGATAAAAGGAATATTTCCTAAGAAACCGCCTATTGCTACTGCTTGTTTCTCCTACACCTTTCAATACATTGGATTCAATAGAGGATCTCGCTCATTTTTCTAAATAATTTAGACATTTTGTAAACATGTGCAGAATAGGCAGAAGAAAGTTTTTCGATTTCTTCTTTGATAGATAATATATTTTTCAGCTAAATTTCCACTGAGCATAATTTCGATATAAAGATGCCAGTGAATAGGTAGTATAGAGATAAGTTGTAGTATTTTAAAATTTCTTACTAATTTCTTAGCTGATGAAACTCTGATTGGATTATAAGAAGAGGGTCAGACTTTTAAATCTTCTTCTAATTTCTTTTGGTAGGAAGTCATTTGCTGTCTCGCACTTCTCTGAATATCCATTACCATTTTATGGCTGCTGGAGACGAAGTAGCTATTGTCCCAATTATGCTTTATATTTCTAATTAAATCCATCAATGTCTCAGCATCGGCTTCAATTGAAGATTCTTTTTCGGTTTCTAAAAATGATAAAAATTTGTTTCTCAAGTTCAACAATATTGTCTAATCTTTTCTCAACAGAATATAAGAGTGCAGCGACAATGATAACTTGTGGTTGAATCATCAATCCTTCATTTGCAAGTTCACTATTTTCTTGAAGTTGGACAAATTTCGAGCCTCCATCTGCTTTTCGCAGAGCTCCCAGTAGTTACCATTTTTGCCTTTTTAAGGTATCGCCAGCAGCTTTATTAACAATGCGATAGGCTTTTTCGCCATTATTTCCTTGGACAACTTTTGTCAAATTAGGGATAAGAGAAGCTACAGTAGTTCCTAATTCTGACAATTCAATAATTGGTAACTTCATTGAAAGTTTGGTTGTTCAATTTCAGAACGAGTTTGTAAAAGTATCTGATCTGTGAGTTCAACGAATTAGGTTTGTTCGTTAAAAATCTCTTTTTTGTTAAGTGTGTTTTCAGCAGCAATATTTATGATATCTCCCATGTTTAAAACCTGAACTTTCTATGAAACTATCTTAATTATAAAGGAAGTGACCATAAGTAGTCAATAAAGACAATGAAGAAAAATTTTTGAATTACTTTTTCAAATTTAACTTCCTCCAACCCTGTCTCCGTCAGTCGATAAATTTTCTGGCAGACTTCTTTGAGAAAGATACGGTCATGGGAGACAGCGATGATGGCGCCAGGATAGGTTGCCAAAAGCTGGCGAACCTGAGGCTGGGAGGTGGGAGAGAAGTTGCGGGTTGGCTTCGTCCAGCAGGAGGACATTGGGAGCGGTCTAGGACTAGTTTGAGCAGGAGGAGCTTTGGCTTTTTGACCGCCGGAAAGCTGCCTAATCGGGTGGCGGGCCTCGTCGCGCGTGAACTGGAGACTGGCTAGATGAGTCAGGATTTTTTCCTCATGGGATTTGTCGCCGGAGGGAGCCAGAAAATCCAAAGGGCTGCTCTCATCAGCCAGCAAGTTACCATAATGCTGGGGCATGTAGCCTACTCGCATGTCTGTCCGCTCACGCAGGATCTTCCATATTTCCTTCAGCAGAGTAGACTTGCCTGCGCCATTAGCACCAATCAGCCCGATTTTTTCCTGACCGCAGACCTCCAGAGTCAGGTTCTCCAGTCAATTGTCGTTCGTCAGTTTCCAGTTTCATTCCTTCTAATTTGAGGATTCTTTTGGTCAATGGCAGAGCTCTATGTCTGAGAAGTGAAGGCTGATGGCATCTTCCTGTGTCGGAATTTCATTGCTTTCAGCACCCTGCCTTTTCGAATCGTTTGCCCTGTGAGAGGACGTTTTTCATTTTCTTAGCCACCAGTCGACCTGCAGTAGCGTCATGGGTGTTTCGTAAAGTATGCTCCACACTCTGCTTAACCCGTCGGTGTTTTTCCATGGTCTTGGCGTGTTCTTCCTGCTCTTTCCGTGCTAGTTGCCCTTGTTTTTCAAAGGCTCCTGACGTTTGTGGCGGTAATTTTCATAGTCCAGACTCTTGACGCTGGTTCTAGCCTCCTGCTTCTTTTTGATTCGTTCCAGATGAACAATCTTGGTCGCAACTTGAGCGAGAAAGTGCTCGTCGTGAGAGACGAAAAGGACCGTTCTCTGGCTGTGGCTGATAAAGTTTTCCAGCCAAGTCAGAGTTTCGAGATCGAGGTCATCAGAGGGCTCGTCAAGAAAGAGAATGTCCCAATCGCATGGCTAGTTTCTTGATGAGTTGGACCTTGAGCTTTTCGCCCAGATAGGCTAGAGAGCCGCTGCTGACTGGCAAAACGCTGATCTGTCGCTGAGCTCTCTAGCATAGCGGTAGAGCTTGGCATAGTCCAGCTCGGTCTCAAAATCTGCAAAGAAATAGTCATTGAGCGTCAGTTGGGCATCTTCTGAAGGCAGCTGCTGGGGCAGGTAGACAGCAGCAGTATAGGACTTATCAATCTGTCCGCTGTAGCTGACATAGGAGCTGACCAGTCGCTCGTCTAGCAGGAGCTTGAGTAGGGTGGACTTGCCATTGCCCTCCTCACCGATAATAGCGACCTTGTCTCCTTGATTGACTGTCAGTGACAAATCTTTGACTAACTCTTTCAGGTCTTTTAGGTGGGTGATTGTTAGATTTTTATTTGAGCTTATAGATGTCTCCTTCGTTTTATAACATAAAAATACAGCCCTGCTTTTATTTAGCAGAGCTGTTTTTAATTGCACAAAGCAGACACAGGAGTGTCTAAGTAGGATTATTCGTTCATAGGCTTCCAGCTTACACTGTACATAGGAGCGACAGGATTAATCTAAAGATAAGCAAATAAAAGCTAGAAAGTACAAAAATGAACATCCCGCGGATATGCAGAAACATGACAAAATCTACTAAATAAAGTTTCCTTTTAAAAATAGACTTAATTTTTCATGTCTCCGTGTACCTCCGAAAATAGTTCTGGCTTTAAGTCTAACAGAAAAGATAAAGATTCGTCAAGCGCTTTCAAATAAATAAAAATTTTTAAAAGATTTTTGGAGCAAATTTTTATAAACTCTCAAGAATATGGATTTCAAGGCTTTTAAGCTGATTTTGATATATAATTTTTAATTATATAAAATTTGACATATACTAGAAAAATTATATATAATCGTCTTGTATATAAAAATTTATATATATAAAATGATTATACAAATAGGCCTAAAATTTGTAAAAAGATAAGAAGAGCTGGAATGGGATAGATTTCAGTCGTCATTTTAAATGTATATATAGGAGTAAGAAATCATGCCAAAAACGTTATTTCTCTGGCTTTTGACAGTCCTAAGCTTTAGGGGCTAGTAAAAACGCCTCAAGCTAAGACGATGGAGCAATCTTTGAAGTCTAACACAGCAGCCATTGAGATTAGCCAAAAGATTCAGGACCATGTCAAGAAAGATGATGCGACAAGGGTGGCTGTAGAAGCAGTGACTTTTGATTAGATGATGCAAATCATTGCTTAAGAAAGGAGAAAGATATGCTAAGAATTTTTATCCGAATGGTATAGAAGTATCGCCTATGCGATTGTCGAAGCTAAATAGAAAGGAAATATCATGAAAAAATCATTTATTCTAACGATTCTAACGATTATAACTCTAGGACTCTTCCGACCGGTTACAGCCTTGGCTGAGGAGCAGAAGTTGCCGTCTGGCACGGAGCGCAGCCAAATTGGTCAGAAAATCCAAGACTTTGTCAAGGAACATGAAAAGACAACAGCTGGTATGGCAACAACCGATTTTTGACAAGGACGGGACTATTTACCAAGGCAGTTTTGGATATATGAACAAGGAAAAAGGCATTAAAGCCGACGACAGTAGTGTCTTTGAATGGGGGTCAGTCAGGAAACTAGCTATCTGGGTCTCTGTCATGCAGCTCTGGGAAGAGGGCAAGATTGACCTTGACGAAGATATTCGCACCTATCTGCCAGAGGGATTTATGAAGACTTTGCGCTACGACAAGCCCGTTACTATGACAGACCTCATGAACCATCAGGCCGGCTTTGGCGAGTCTACCCATGCCTACAAGGAAGATAAGGGCTTGTCTATTGAGGAGATTCTGGCAGTTAATCAGCCAGAACAGTCCTACGAGCCCGGCACCATGACAGCCTACTCAAACTTTTCTGCTAGTCTGGCAGCCTACATCGTCGAGCGAATATCTGGTCAGGACTTCTCAGCCTATGTCCATGAACATATCTTCCAACCACTAGGAATGAAAGACACTGCTCTATCAGCCGACTTTAAAGAAAATCCAAAGATTTACCAGAAGCGGATGGAGCAAATCTCTTATCGGGCGGACGGGACATCTATGGGAACTAGCTATTTTCATTTAGGACTTTACCCGGCAGGGAATGCCGTCTCTACTCTGGCTGACTTCCAGAAGTTTGCCCAAGCGCTTTTGAAGAAAGAAAAGCTTTTCAAGCACGCTGAGACTTGGACAACCCTTTACACGGCAACATCGAATTATCCAGGAACGGATATGCCGCTCAATATGCACGGATTTTGGACACGGGAGTACGGCACGACGCTTGTTGGCCATGGAGGAAACTCGACTGGCTACTCATCTTATATTCTGCTGGACTTGAAAAATGGTATAGGTATGACCATTATGACGAATCAAGATCATGAGTCGGTTTATAACTATGAAATGCCAGCCTTGGTTTTTGGACCTAAGAAAAAGACGGATTCAGCCACCTTTGACAAATTCCAGTCTGGTAATTACAGATCTGCTCGCTACTTTGCCAGTGGTCCTATGTCTATCTCCAGAACCTTGCTTTACACTCAGTTTGTTGAGAAATCCAAGGACAATCCGCTTTTGAGTCAGAATTTTTCAGTAGTCAGCGGTAGTGGAGACGAGACTAGGGTAACAGCTTCCTATGGCGATAACTTCAGAGTCAAGGATAGCGAGTTCTTTACAGACTGGGCTCTGCTTATTTCAGCGGCAGTCGGAATTGTTTTCAGTATCATTCTCTTTTTGGCACGGGGCGGACTGGATCTCTTCCGCTTGGTCTTCAAAAAAGGTCAATCTAAAACACCAAAACCTCTTCGTATCTGGACTTACCTAACTTCTTTAGCTGGAGTAGGTGTGGCTATAAATTTCCTCCTCCTCTTCAACAGATTTGCTACCAACGATCTGAGCTTTTTAGCTAGCTGGCGCTACATTGTCTTTGCCGGTCTGGGATTGATTCTGGCTGGCTGAGCAGTCTTCCCACTTCTGACCAAGACAAGAAAAGGACTGAGCAAGAGCCGACTCTACCTGACTGTCTTGACTAGTCTGTCAGCTCTGGCCATTGTTGTCAATATTCTCTACTGGTCACTTTATCAGTGGTGGGCATTGTGATTATTTTCTTGTCTTTTCTGGGGGAATGGACAATCTTGTGAAGGAATATCTCATGAGGTAAATCGTTTGATTAATTCTTTTTACAATCTTAAGGTTAGTGATTTTTCAACAGGAGCTGAAGTACAATAGCTGTCTTTTATACAGAGCGCGGCTAAACGAGGCAAAAAAATCAAGGACCTTATCAGACTACAAAAAGCAAGCAGATAAAATCAAACCATTTAAAGGAGAAAATCAGATGACCAATGAAACAAGAAGCAAACCACAACCAAAACTAGTCTGGCCTTTTCCTAGCTTTGGAACTTCGGTTTGGACTTGGGGATTTATGTTGCTAGCGATCATTCTCAAAAATCTCTGGCCGGAAAATCCACCTGTACTCTATCTGGCTCTGGAAGGCCTCCCTAACGAGTCTCAGTATGTTCGGACCGGTGATAGCAAGCCTAATAGTGCTGAAAATAAAAGGCTTCAAAGCCATCTGTTCCTTTATCTTCTCAAGCAAGAAAGGGACTTGGCTCTATCTCCTACTCTTCAGTGGAGGTCTGGCTGTGACTTTTGCATTAGCTTCCGGAGGCAAGCTGGTAGACGGAGCTCTGATTTCATTTATTGGTTCCTTTATCTACCTTATGACCTTGGCTGGTGGCATGGAAGAGCCTGGCTGGCGAGGCTTTCTGCAGCCGGCTTTTGGAAAAGAAGTTCTCTATGCTTATCGCCTCCTCGATAACCGGACTTGCTTGGGCTTGCTGGCATATTCCTCTCTGGTTTTATGACCGCTTTTATGATCGGAGTCAGAACTCTTTCTAGTCTTTATCATTGTAACTATAGTCCAGTCCATCTGGTTTGCTGTGCTGCATAAGAAGACGAAGTCTGTGCTTGCCTGTATGGTTTTCCATGCCCTGCCAGATATTCTGATAGAAACCTTTGTCGGCATCAACCTAGCTGATAAGTTTGACTTCTCTCAGGTTAACTCCCTCTTTACCTTTGGCGGCATGGGAATTATGACCCTTTACAGTATTTATCTCTGGTATCGGGCGGATAAGAGCGAAAAATTCATGATTAAAAAACAAGAATAAGCTGATTCTAAAATTGAAAGGAGACTGCACAAATTATCTGAACTTAGCTCATGTGAATCTTTGAGTTGAACAGAAAGGAAATGCTATGAAAATCTATTCTAATCATTCTTTTAACCATTTTTGACGTTAGAATCTTCCGACCGACCGCTGCTTTAGCTGACTCGCAGAAGCTGCCGTCTGGCACGGACCGTAGCCAAATCGGTCAGAAAATCGAAAATTTTGTCAAGGAACATGAAAAGACAACGGCCGGCATGGCAACAGCAGTATTTGATAAAAACGGAACCATCTACAAGGGAAACTTTGGATATGTGGATAAGGGAAAACAAAGTCAAAGTTGACGATGACAGTGTTTTTGAATGGGCTTCAATCACTAAACTGACGGTCTGGGTGTCGGTCATGCAGCTCTGGGAAGAGGGCAAAATCGACCTGAAAGCAGACATCAAAACTTATCTGCCAGAAGGCTTTCTCCGCAATCTTCGCTATGATAAGCCTATCACCATGCTGGATCTGATGAACCATCAGGCTGGCTTTGATGAAATGCCACTCTATAAAAAGGGAGACAAGAGCGACTTGGAAGAGCAGTTCCATGATTACCAGCCTATTCAGTCCTTTGAGCCGGGTACGACGACATCATACTCTAACTTCAGCACGGCTTTGGCCTCTTATATCGTGGAGCGGATATCTGGGCAGAAGTATGCAGACTATGTCCATGAGCATGTTTTTGAGCCGCTGGACATGGATCGGACTGCTATCTTGCCTGACTTATCGGATAATGCCTATGTACAGGAAAAGCGCAAGGAGGACAAGGGCTATGATGACCAAGGTAAGCTCTTGGGAGATACACCATTTAAGCTCTGGATGTACTCAGTCGGAGGGCTGTGGGGACTCTAGGAGACCTGCAGAAATTCGCCCAGGCCTTGCTGGAACGTAAGACGCTCTTTCATCATCCAGAAACTTGGACCGAGCTTTTACTCAACAACCTCTACCCACCCTGGTACGGATATTGTTCGTAATGCTCATGGCTTTTTGGGCCAGTCACTACGGTGTTACCTTGCTGGGACACAGTGGTAATGCTGATGGCTTTTTCTAGCTATCTTTACTTGGATCTAAAAATGGCATCGGCCAAGTCATCTTAACCAATCAACTGTATGAACAAGTTTACAATGTTCAAATGCCAGAGCTGATATTTGGCAAGATGCAGACTGTCAGCGAAGCTACTAAAAAGCAGTTCAAGCCTGGCTCTTACCACTATCTGAGAAGCTATAATAGGGGACCACTGTCCTTCATGCTCATGATTCCTAGGGCCATCCAAAAGATCAATAAAGTATCAGATCAGCCGGATCTGCTGAGCACTTTCTGGACTATTGACCGAAGTCAAGGTGCTGATCGACTCGAATTCGGTGTCCTTAATGCAGAAAGGATTTCCGATTCAGTTCTCTTTAGACATTATCTAGTCGTATTTCTCGGAGCTCTGGCGCTCGTGTTTGCTTTGGGAAATGTCTTGATTAGTTCTTTGATTGGCAGTTTCCGTCTCATCCTGCGTAAAGCAAAAAGTTCGGCTCCTCGCTCTTGGAAAGTCTGGAATTTCCTGACTTCTCTAGGAATGATCCTTTTTGCAGGCAATCTTATTCTGCTTTTACTGGCTGCCATAAATCAGGATTACTCAATTGTTCAATCTTGGCGCTATATGGTCTTTGCAGGTCTGGGCCTATTCTTAGCAGGCTGTGCGGTTTATCCGCTCTTTAGAAAGACTCGAAAGGGGCTCGGAAAAGGCCGCCTCTTCCTGACAGTTCTGACTAGTCTATCTGCACTCGCTATCGTAGCCAATATTCTCTACTGGTCGCTTTACCAGTGGTGGGTGATGTGATAAGTTGCCTGTCTTCCTTTGGGAAGGTGGGCTTTGTCTGCATAATTCTGCAAAGGAGAATCGCATGAAAAAAACATTTATTTTCACACTTCTAACTATTTTAACATTGGGACTTTTTCGCCCAGCCACTGCGCTAGCTGAAGAGCAGAAGTTGCCGTCTGGTACAGACCGAGACAAAATTGGCCAGAAAATCCAAGTCTATGTCAAAGAGCACGAAAAGACAACCGCTGGTATGGCAACAGCTGTCTTTGACAAAGACGGCACTATCTATCAAGGAAACTTCGGCTATATGGATAAGGAAAAGGGAATCAAAGCTGATGACGGCAGCGTTTTTGAATGGGGTTCCGTGACTAAGCTGACCGTCTGGGTCTCTGTCATGCAGCTCTGGGAGCAAGGTAAGATTGACTTAGAAGAAGATATTCGCGCCTATCTGCCAAAGGGCTTTCTTAGAAATCTCCGCTATGACAAGCCTATTACTATGCTGGATTTGATGAACCATCAGTCTGGATTTGACGAAGCCCCTCTCTATATGCAAGGGGGCAAGAGTTTAGAGGATTTGCTGCTTCAATATCAGCCGGCACAGTCCTTTCAGCCGGGCACAACGACAGCTTATTCCAACTACAGTACGGGGTTGGCGGCCCCATTGTGGAGCAAATTTCTGGGCAATCCTTTGTTGATTATACACATGAGCATATCTTCCAGCCTCTGGACATGGAGAGAACGGCCATAGCGCAAGACTTGTCTGACAATACTTATGTCCAAGCCAAGCGCAAGGAAGTGAAAGGATATGCGACAGATAGCAGTCTGTTAGGCGACGCACTTTATGAAGTCGGCTTGTATCCAGTTGGTCGAGCAACAGGAACATTGAGTGATTTTCAAAAATTTGCTCAGGCCCTGCTAAGTCGAAAAACTCTCTTTGCTCGGTCGGAGACTTGGGACAAACTATACACCGGAACTTCCTATTATCCTGGTACAGACATCGTTCGTAATGCTCATGGCTTCTGGGCCAGTGAATTTGGCGTTACAGTGCTAGGGCACGGAGGGAATACAAATGGTTTTTCCAGCTATCTCCTGCTGGATCTGAAGGATGAGTATCGGTCAGGTAATCATGACCAATCAAGGTGTGGAAGAAATTTATAATGATGGCATGCCAGAATTGATTTTTCGGAAAAACGTCCGACAGCCAGTGCAGAGACTCAGAAAAAGTTCGAACCAGGCTATTATCAAATTTTTCGGAATTTCAACCAAGGTCCGCTCTCTTTGTATCAGCTCTTTCCAGGTAATATGCTTCATATGAAGAAGCCGTCCTCGGAGCGAATGGATCATTTGTTTTGGACTATTTATAAAAGTGGAAATGGTAAAACGCGAATCGCTACTCCGGTCAGTGATTTTGAGAGAGTTCCTGACAGGGAAATCTGGACTAAGTTTGGGTTGGTTGCTTTGGCAGCTCTTAGTGTCGTTTACTCTTTGGGAAACCCTACTTGTACGACTTGCGCTAGTCCTTTATCGACTGTTTTTGGCAAAGAAAAAGGCAAGCAAAAATCAAGCTTGAAATGGTGGCACATCTTGACAGCTGCAGGAGTAGTGGCCTCAGCTGGTAATTTACTCTTGCTCCTGCTTAGCTCAAGTGCTACGGATCTCAGTATCATCGCTCAGTGGCGTTATATGGCTTTTGCAAGTTTGGGATTGTTCTTAGCAGGATGTGCGGTTTATCCGCTCTTTAGCAAGGCTCGAAAAGGTCTCGGGAAAGGCCGCCTCTTCTTGACGGTTCTGACCAGCCTATCTGCACTCGCTATCGTAGCCAATATTCTCTACTGGTCGCTTTACCAATGGTGGGTAATGTAGTTTAAAAATTTTGAAACAAGAAAAGAGCCGACTTATAGCTGGCTCTTCGTTTGGTTTTATACATTCAGTACCTTGTCCAAGAAGTCCTTGAGACGTGGGTGCTGCGGATTGTCAAAGATTTGGTCAGGCTTGCCATCTTCTAGGAATTCACCATCAGCGGTAAAGATAACGCGGTTAGCTACCTGACGGGCAAAGCCCATCTCATGGGTCACAATCAGCATGGTCATACCTTGCTGGGCCAGATCCTTCATAACGTTGAGAACGTCGCCGACCATTTCAGGGTCAAGGGCAGAAGTAGGCTCGTCAAAGAGCATGATGTCTGGATTCATGGCCAGACCGCGAGCAATTGCCACCCGCTGCTTTTGACCGCCGGATAGACTATCAGGGCTGGCATCAGCCTTATCAGCCAAGCCGACCTTTTCCAAGAGCTCCATGCCCAGCTTATCTGCTTCGGATTGGGTCAAGCGCTTGTGCTCAACAGGAGCAAAGGTGATATTTTTCCAGAACAGTCATGTGCGGGAAGAGGTTGAAGTGCTGGAAGACCATACCGATATTTTTCTCGGACCAGATCCACGTCAGTCTTCTTGTCCGTCAGATCAAAAGCCATCAACCGTGATGGTTCCGCTGGTCACTTCCTCTAGCAGGTTGAGACTGCAGCAGAAGGTTGACTTACCAGAACCGGAAGGGCCGATGATGCAGACCACATCGCCCTCGTAGAATTTGGCAGTAATCCCTTTTAGGGACTTCGTTTTCCCCGTAATATTTATGAAGATCGTTCACATCGATTTTTTAATTTTGCCATTACTTAATCCTCTTTTCTAGCGTTTTTGCCAAGCGGGTCAAGAGCGTGATAATGATGAGATAGAGTACAGCCAGGATAGCATACATGCGGAAACTTTGATAGTTGCGGGCGATGATGTCTTTACCAGTTTTTGAAGAGTTCAGCCAGTCCAATAGCTGAGACAATCGTTGTATCCTTGAGTGCGATGACAAACTGATTGACAAAGTTTGGCAGCATAATCTTGGTTGCCTGTGGCAGGATAATCTTGCTCATGGTCTTGGAGTAGGAAATCCCCAAGCTGCGACTGGCTTCCATCTGTCCAACTGGAACGGCCTGGATACCTCCACGGACAATTTCTGCGATATAGGCACCAGCATTGAGAGAAAGGGCGATGGTTCCTGCGACGAAAGCATTGATTGGGCTTTGTTGACCAGTCATGGATTCGATTAGGTTAGGAATACCCCAGAAGATAAAGGCTGCCACAATCATCAGTGGAATACCCCGAATGACATCGACAAAGATTTCTGCAATCCAGCGTAGCGGTTTATAAGGGCTGACGCTGAACATACCAAAGATAATCCCGATGACCATAGCAATCGCAAATGAAATCAGTGCCAAAGCAATCGTCACTCCCAGACCTTTAAGAAGTTCTTGGTAGTTGTTTTGCAGCAAGCCCCAAATAGTGGACTCATCTACAGTGGATTCCTTTTCTTCGCTAGCCAGATACTTGTCTAAAATCTCTTGGTATTTGCCACTTTCTTTGAGGTTGGCCAGTCCATTGTTAAACATCTCAATCAGCTCAGGATTGCTGCCTTTTTTGACTGCGAAAGCGACTTGGCCGCTTGGGGTGCCTTCAATAGGTGTTTTAAGCTTCTTGCCTTGTTTAATAGCGTATTTGACAACGGGTTCATCATCCATCACAGCTGCGACAGAGCCAGTATTAAGACTGTCATACATGGAAGCTGCATCTGAGAATGTTTTGATTGAGTAGCCATACTTGCTCTTGTTTTCCTCAAGGAAAGTCTGAGAAGCGGTACCGGTTTTGACACCGACTGTCTTGCCCTTGAGTTCCTCGTAGGACTTGATATTGCTGCTGTCCTTGACTGCCAAGATAGAGTTGGCTGTGTAGTAAGGGTCAGAATAGTCAAAAGTTTTCTTGCGGGCATCTGTGACAGACATACCAGCGATAATTCCGTCAGCCTGACCGGTCTGAACGCTATTGATAGCTGCATCAAAGCCAGGATTGGTTACTTCCACGGTAAAGCCTTGGTCTTTGGCAATAGCCTTAATCAGCTCCATGTCAATCCCAGTGTATTGGTTGCTGTCATCTTGGAAGACAAAAGGAGCAAAAGATGAGTCGCTGGCAATGATGTATTTGTCTTTTGTCGGACTAGCTTTTTTTGACCGGCAGGGAGTAGAAGTCTCTGGAACAGCTGAGTCAGAACTGCCTTTTAGAAGCCGTCCATTTATTAATGATTTCATCCAGACTGCCGTCTTTCTTCATCTGCGCCAAAGCTTCGTTAAACTCAGTAACTAAGTGCTCATGTTTGCTGCCTTTTTTGACACCGAAAGCAAAGCTTCCAACAGCCTCACCCTTCATAGAAATTTTCAGGTTTTGGCCTTGATTGATGGCGTACTCAATGACCGGCTGATCATCCATCACTGCATCGACATCACCAGCAGAAAGGCTATTATACATCAAGTCACCCGTGTCAAAGGTTTTGAGAGTGAAGCCGTACTTATCCTTGTTCTTCTCAAGGAAACGCTGGGCAGCCGTTCCGGTTTTGACACCGACTTTTTCCCTTTCAGCTGTTCATATTTGCTGATGGTGTTTGCCTTGGTCGTCGCGATAACGACCTTGGTGTCATAGTAGGTATCAGACATGGTAAAGACTTTTTTCGCGCTCGCTTGTCTTGGTCATACCAGCCATGATAGCGTCCGCTTGGCCGGCTTGGACTGCATTGACAGCCGCATCGAAGCCCGGGAAGCTCATGTCAATGTCCCAGCCTTTGATTTCTGCGACCTTGTTGATGATATCAACGTCAATCCCTTGTAAGTCTGATCAGAATCTTTAAATTCGAATGGTGCGTAAGCAGTATCGGATACGATTTTTGACCGTATCTGCCTGGGTTGTCGCCCTAACGCAAAAAAATGGAAAATAATGTTAGCAAGACTGCTAAGAATTTTTCTTCATTTTCTTCCTCCTTTTAGCATTCTAGCATTATAGCAAAAACACCGATTAGGCAAATTTCTCCTGTTTTTATGTTAGGTTTTCTGACATATGAACTCTGAATTTTTTGTAAGAAGAACCGTAACTTTTCTTTGTACTTAAAGCAAAGTTTGCTATACTTGAAATAAATGAAAGCAAGGATAAAATGAGGTTCTTATGAAAAAAATCACGTATCTTGGACGGAGTCAATCAAGCTCGCTTTGCCCCTCCTTATATTTTTGTCTCTTTTACTGGCAGTTGTTTTTCGTGCAAGGGGGTCAGGAGTTGGCCTATCTGGCTTTGGAGCCAATTTCGGCTGTACTTAGTCTTATGCTAAGTTTCTTGGGGCAAGGCAGATTCTTTGAAATCTTCTTCAATTTTGCCCTGCCCTTTTTCTCTTATTTGGCTTTTGTTTTTTATGATACTGGCTCTCTTTCTCTGGGTGCGCTGGGCTGAAGGAAGACCGCTCTCGACTCTGGGCTTTGTTAAAAAGGGAAGCTTGGTGAGCTAGTCAAAGGATTTGCAGTAGGTTTTCCTCTTTAGTCTAGTCGCTCTGCTTATGCTGTTGAGCGGAGCTGGCTCTTTCGAATGGGGACAGCTGACACTGGAACCCTTTTCTCTATATCTTGATTTTGCTTCCGCTTTGGATGATTCAGGGTGGAGCAGAAGAGCTAGTGACACGGGCTTGGCTGCTGCCAGTTGCTGTCAAAAGACCAACTTGCCCATCGGTTTGCTGACTTCAAGCCTGCTCTTTGCCCTCTTGCACCTAGGCAATCCAGATATTGGTATTCTTCCCATTGTTAACATTGCTTTATTTGGACTCTTTGCAAGTCTCTATCTGCTTCGGACGGACAATGTCTGGGGGATTATAGGACTTCATACTGCTTGGAACTTTAGCCAAGGCAATATCTACGGTTTCAGCGTTAGTGGTACTGGTGTGGACGCGGCAGTACTGAACTTTATCCCTAAGTCGGACTCGAGCTGGCTGACTGGTGGAGCTTTCGGCGCTGAAGCTTCTATTCTTAGCTCGTTCATTCTCTTGATGGCCGTGTTTTACTTGCTTTTCAAGATGAAAAAAGATGTCAGTTTGACAGGGTTAGTGGGAAAGACAGAATAACTGTTCGAACGGTTCTCTTTTTGCTCACCCTAAAATAATATGCTACAATAAATTAAAATGAGGAAAGGAATAATTATATGTTTAAATCTCGTATGTTGGATGCTATCAAGCAATCGCATTATATTCCGCCGATTTGGTTGGCTATCTTGATTGCTATTGGTTTTTGTTTATGTAGGTCGTTTTGCTGGAATGTTCGGAATGTTTCCGATTGGGCTTGTTATTGGTATTTTGTTCCGTGCGACAAACCCTACTGGCGGACAAGCAGCACTTATGGAATTTTTCCGTCACTATAGTCTATTTTTGAACTATTTACTTTCTTTTTATCGCTCTTGTTGTCTTCCTCTGGGTTCGATATCGTGAGAAGCGTCCTTTTTCTAGTCTGGGATTCTATAAAGAAGACTGGTTCAAAAATCTCCTCAAAGGCTTCCTTATTGGAGCCGTTCAGTTTTCACTGGTTGTTGTCTTGCTCTTGGTAACGGGGACAGGCAGTCTGAAATTAGGTCAGCTTAACTTGCAGTCTTTGATTTTTGTTGTAGCTATCATTCCTTTCTGGATTCTCCAAGGTGGGACAGAAGAGCTAGTGACGCGTGGTTGGCTCTTTCCAGCCGTTAGCGCTAAGTCAAATATCTTCATTGGTATCTTGATTTCTAGTGCTCTATTCGGGGCACTGCACCTCTTTAACCCTGGTGTGACCGTTCTTTCTATTGTCAATATCATACTAGACGGTATCTTTGCTTGTTTCCTTATGCTCAAGTATGACAATATGTGGGTACTGGCTGGTATGCACGGCGCTTGGAATTTTGTGCAAGGAAATATCTATGGTATTCAGGTCAGTGGCCAAGGAGCATCTACCTCTATCTTGAACTATAGCTCACAATCATCTGTGGATTTGCTGTCCGGTGGAGCCTTTGGAGCTGAAGGATCTATTTTTGCTACTATCGTCCTGATTGGCTGCATTGCCTATCTCTACTGGTCACTTAAAAAAGAAAATCGCCTGCCTCAGGCGCTGATCTTTAAGAAATAACCATTCCGCCCAGTTGAGCTGGGCTTTTTTTATGTTTTTTAACGAGAGGTGTGACAAGAGACAGACGATGGTAGAAGCGTGGCCATTCTACCTACACCCAAATCCAGAGAAAATAGGGCAAATATGGTAAAATGATAGAAGCACAATTTGAGGAATAAAAGATGATTAACAGAATTACAGATAATAAATTTGAATTGGTTTCTAAATATGAGCCTTCAGGTGACCAGCCTCAGGCTATTGAGCAGCTGGTGGATAATATCGAGGGGGGCGAGAAGGCCCAGATTCTCATGGGGGCGACTGGTACTGGTAAGACTTATACCATGAGTCAGGTTATTGCTCAGGTCAACAAGCCGACTCTGGTTATAGCCCATAACAAGACCCTGGCCGGCCAGCTTTATGGCGAGTTCAAGGAGTTCTTCCCTAATAACGCAGTAGAATACTTCGTTTCTTACTATGATTACTACCAGCCGAAGCCTATGTGCCTTCCAGCGATACTTATATCGAAAAGGATAGCTCGGTCAATGACGAGATTGATAAGCTCCGTCACTCAGCTACATCTGCCCTTTTGGAGCGCAATGATGTGATTGTCGTGGCTTCGGTCTCTTGTATCTACGGTCTGGGTTCGCCTAAGGAATACTCCGATAGCGTGGTTAGCCTGCGTCCTGGACTAGAGATTTCCCGTGACAAACTGCTTAATGATTTGGTAGACATCCAGTTTGAGCGCAATGACATTGACTTTCAGCGGGGGAAATTCCGAGTTCGTGGTGATGTAGTGGAGATTTTTCCAGCTTCTCGGGATGAACATGCTTTTCGGGTAGAGTTTTTCGGAGATGAGATTGACCGGATTCGTGAGGTTGAAGCCTTGACAGGTCGAGTCTTGGGTGAGGTGGATCATTTGGCTATCTTCCCAGCTACTCACTTCGTAACCAATGAAGACCATATGGAAGTAGCCATTGCTAAAATTCAGGCTGAGCTGGAGGAGCAGCTAGCTATCTTTGAGAAGGAAGGCAAGCTTCTGGAAGCACAGCGCTTGAAACAGCGTACGGAGTATGATATCGAAATGCTGCGCGAAATGGGCTATACGAATGGTGTTGAGAACTATTCTCGCCACATGGATGGTCGGAGCGAAGGAGAGCCGCCTTATACCCTTCTGGACTTTTTCCCTGATGACTTTTTGATCATGATTGACGAGAGTCACATGACCATGGGACAGATTCGGGGCATGTACAATGGCGACCGCTCTCGTAAGGAGATGCTGGTTAATTATGGTTTCCGCCTGCCATCTGCCTTGGATAACCGTCCGTTGCGCCGAGAAGAATTTGAAAGCCATGTTCACCAGGTTGTCTATGTATCGGCTACGCCGGGAGACTATGAAAATGAACAGACGGATACTGTTATTGAGCAGATTATCCGGCCGACAGGGCTTCTGGATCCAGAGGTGGAAGTCCGCCCAACTATGGGGCAGATTGATGACCTTTTGGGTGAAATCAATGCACGTGTTGAAAAGAACGAACGTACCTTTATCACAACCCTGACCAAGAAGATGGCGGAAGATTTGACGGACTACTTCAAGGAAATGGGAGTCAAGGTCAAGTATATGCACTCGGATATCAAGACCTTGGAGCGGACTGAGATTATCCGTGATTTGCGCTTGGGTGTCTTTGATGTTCTGGTTGGGATTAACCTGCTGCGTGAGGGAATTGACGTTCCCGAGGTTAGTCTGGTGGCAATTCTTGATGCAGACAAGGAAGGTTTCCTCCGCAACGAGCGTGGCCTGATTCAAACCATTGGACGGGCAGCCCGCAACAGCGAAGGGCATGTGATTATGTATGCAGATACTATGACCCAGTCCATGCAGCGCGCTATTGATGAAACTGCCCGCCGTCGGGCAATCCAGATGGCTTATAATGAAGAGCATGGCATTGTACCGCAGACCATCAAGAAAGAAATCCGCGACCTGATAAGCGTGACCAAGGCAGCCCTGCCAGACAAGGAAGAAACTGTCGAAATCGAAAGTCTCAACAAGCAAGAACGCAAGGACATGATCAAGAAACTAGAAGGACAGATGCAAGAAGCTGCAGGACTTCTCGACTTCGAACTAGCCGCACAAATTCGCGATATGATTCTGGAAATAAAGGCGATGGATTAGAGAAGTGGATTACTTATGAAAAATATAGAGAATAATGAATTTCCATGTTGGGAAAAAAATATCCAAAAAGAATCCCAAATTTAACTACGTTAGAGCAAGGCTTAATGATAAAAATAATTCCTGAGATTTCTGGTGAAGATTTGAGAGCATTATCTGATTTTCCTTTGATTTACATTTATATATCACCCGGAGCGTCTGAAGATAATGGGAGGAGATATTACTATATTGGTCAGACTATTAATGTTGGTAGGAGAACTGAAGAGCATAGTAAAAAGTTAAAAAGAAGATTATGAAAGATTTAAATATTTTTAAAGGTGGTGACTACATAGCTTTCTATGGGGAAAATATATCTCAAAACTTAAACTATATTGAAAAAAATTTTTAATTTTAACTTTTATTGAAGAATTTAATTTTTAAATTTTGTAAACTATGAATAAAGACGGTGATTACGTTAGTAAATTACTCGCAAACAAAGATAGAGGTAATGACTCAGGGAAATATCAGTCATTAAGAGAAAAATGTAGAAAAATATAATCAACAACATTCTTAATTTTTAAAGATGAGTAAATTTATTGATGATAAACTTAAATTAAAGAGGGTTACTTCTAGTCTATTTGCAGAGAGTCCATTCTTTGAACTAACAAGAAATCAGAATGAAATTTTAATAGATATTTTTAAAGCAAAAAGGAATATGGGAAGAACATCCATCTTATTAATGGCGGTGCCGGAACAGGGGAAAAACAGTTCTATTATTACATCTTATAGCTCATTTAAAAACTAAAAAAATACAAAATCTAAAATTGCAGTTTTTGTAAAGAATACACATAGAAAACGATTTAATACTGTCAAGTTATGGATTGGAACCTAACAAGAATGATATTCATATAGTGACTTTTAATCAATTATCAGAAACAAAAAGTAGACTATGATTATGTTATTATCGATGAAGCACAGAGAACAACCAGATTAATAGAAAGGATTAATTTATCCAACTGGTGCAAAAACGATACAGATATTCTAAAAAGTTAAATAATATTTTTGGTAATGAGAAGAATTACACAGAAGAAAAATTAAAGGCTTTAAAATACCCTTCCGTTTTGCATTTTATTAAAAGAGATTTACTAAATCACATCTAATAATTTCTTATGATAACTTTCAGCGCTTAAGAAAAAGTTGACGGTATTGATATTAAAGAAATATTTAATGATAGGGATAATATATTTGAATATACATTGGAAGCTACAACTGAGAATTTTAAACGGTAAATCTGAAAAATTTTTATGAGAGAATTTGTTACTTTTTATTAAAGAATTATTAGGTATAGACTATATAGTATTGGATGATAAATTCATCGATTCTTATAAAGAAAAAAATTGGGAGAAAGAGGCTATTTCAGAGTTGCGAAGAATTTAGAAGAATGGGCGAAATATGTTCCAGATAAGCAGTTTAAATTTCCAGAAAAAAATCACTTCGTTTAGCTGGGTACTGTAAACCAGTAAATAAAGCGAAAAATTATGAGTTTGTAGAAATTGATTCAACTGGAGATTTGTTAAAATGGAGTACTGATGGAGAAAGTTTTAGAAAGTATTCAAACAAGTCAATAGAAATTGGAAATGTTTATGATATTCATGGTTTTGATATAGATTTTACATCAATTTATATTGGTAAAGATATCTATCTAGATGAGAAAGAAAAATGTATAAAAGTAAATAAAGATAATTCTTTCGATACTGCTGCTAAAAAAAGGTGTTGATCAAATTGATGAATTTGTAAAAATGCATATTATATCCTATTGACGAGAGCTGTGTACGGTCAAAATGGTTTACGTTGAAGATGACAAATTAAGAGAGTTTTTACTAAAGATATTTCCTTAAGATTGATTTTTTTCAATTTTAGGAAATCCGTAATTGCTTAAAAGAAATAGGGAGATAACTAATGAGGATTTTAGTCATCAATGGACATCCTAATAAGGAAAGTTATTGTCAGGCTTTTTAAAACCATTGTAGAAAAATATTGACACAACTTTGTTTATCCTATCTGTTAAAGTAGTATGCCTAGTCTCACGGAAGGCTGGATTGATCGTGTCTTCATACCTGGAATTGTCTACTTTGCTAATGATCAGGGATTTTCATTTGGAATTATCTAAGAGGCAAGCAGTTTTAAAAAAAGTTATTAAAAAGGGAAAAAACAGCAAGTATTTATAAAACCTCTATGGCACCAACTTGGTGGTACAAAGTGAGTTTCAGATCCTATTGACATTCCAGACAGTTATAGAACATCAGTATTAAAGAATGTAGTCCTGAATCACTGTAGCATTAAAATAAAGAGCGTTTCAATTTTGGGTGAGCTAGGGCCTGAGATGAATACAAGTTTAATTTGACAAAAATATCTATAAAAAGTAGCAGAGGAAGTCAGATTGTTGGATTGAGGGATAAATATGATCTGTTTAAGAAAAACTAGTGGAAGAAGATTTAATGCCTTTGTGGGAAATTGCTTATTCGCACCCTCAATCCAATTTGGAAACGGTATGACGCTCCTTACTTTGATGATTATCAGTATTTTTCCAAATTTTGAAGAGTTTAAACTACAAAAATCAGAATATTTTTCTAAATAACTCGAATCGTTTAGGAATTTTTGTAGATTGCAAATTAGTTGGAACTGTTTCACGTTATTGAGAATGCCAGAAAACAAGATGGATGGAATTAGGAATTGATATCTATGAGAGTGAATACTGGAATGCTGGCATAGGAAGAGATGCTATGTTGCAGTGGATAGATAGGACCTTCCAGGATTATTTAGAGCTAGAGCATTTGGGTTTTGACGACTTGGTCAGGAAATTTTTGGCATGATGAAATTGGCTGAAAAATTAAGAATGAAAAAAGCTCATATTCCAAAAGTTCGTTATTATCAAGGTGTTTATTTTGATAGTATTAAATACGGCATTTTTGAGAGAAGAATG
>BNJU01001273.1_pt1 | contig 42129 bp, 49 predicted proteins | sample 8539281 | NCBI WGS metagenome assembly BNJU01 (sample SAMD00202456, study PRJDB9452) | human saliva metagenome | isolation source: human saliva | place: Japan
CTACAAAGAAATAAACAGGTCAAGAGCTTTGGCTATGCACCACAAAAATGCAGGTGGAAGTGGAGCTACTATCGTAACCTTTAAGGGTTAGAGTAAGGATAGTTGAAAACATCAATAAAACTTTCTGAAAACAATTGACAAGAGTTGCTTTTTCTTGTAAAATAAGTAAAAATTAAATACAACACCGAATGAAGTTTAATAGAAGTGGAAAGTCCTTTGACTTCCATGACTGTAAATGGACGGAACTCTGGAGAGACCGTAAGGCACCGAAGGGGCAAGGCAGGCAACTGCTCAAACTCTCAGGTAAAAGGACAGAGCAATGATAGAGCGCTTTTTTGGCATTTATCGATGCATTCCAGAGTACATGTTAGTAAACATGTGCTCTTTCTTTTGGAGTTGAATAGATAGGAGAATGGTATGTTAAATTTGCTAAAAGAGCTGGATGCTCTGGTATGGGGCCCACCCCTTTTAATTTTATTGGTTGGTACAGGAATATATTTAACTCTTCGTTTAGGACTCTTGCAGATCTTGCGTCTTCCTAAGGCATTTCAACTTATTTTTACTAAGGATAAGGGGCATGGGGATGTATCGAGTTTCGCGGCTTTGTGTACAGCCCTCGCAGCAACTGTTGGTACAGGAAATATTATCGGGGTTGCAACGGCTATCAAGGTTGGTGGACCAGGTGCTCTTTTTTGGATGTGGGTGGCTGCTTTCTTTGGAATGGCAACCAAGTATGCAGAAGGACTACTTGCTATCAAATATCGAACCAAGGATAATCATGGTGCGGTAGCAGGAGGGCCGATGCATTATATTCTTCTAGGGATGGGCGAAAAATGGCGCCCTCTTGCAATCTTCTTTGCTGTAGCTGGAGTACTAGTTGCACTTTTAGGGATTGGTACTTTTACCCAGGTGAATTCCATTACAGAATCCGTGCAAAATACGGCTAGTATTGATCCGACAATTACTGCACTTGTTTTATCTATTTTTGTAGGGATTGCAGTCTTTGGTGGACTTAAGTCTATTTCTAAGGTGTCAACTACAGTTGTTCCCCTTTATGGCTATTGTCTACATCTTGGGAACCTTGACAGTCATTTTCTTTAATATCGATAAAGTACCGGCAACACTTTCACTGGTTCTCACATCAGCTTTTAGTCCCATAGCTGCAGTGGGAGGATTTGCAGGAGCGAGTGTTCGGATGGCTATTCAAAATGGTGTGGCGCGTGGTGTCTTCTCAAACGAGTCTGGATTGGGTTCAGCTCCCATTGCGGCTGCGGCAGCTAAGACCAATGAACCGGTGGAGCAAGGTTTGATTTCCATGACAGGAACCTTTATTGATACCTTGATTATCTGTACCCTGACTGGTTTGACAATCTTGGTGACTGGGGTTTGGAATGGTAATTTAGACGGGGTTGCCCTTACTCAGTCCGCTTTCTCAACAGTCTTTTCATATTTTGGTCCAGCTCTTTTAACAATTTTCTTGGTACTTTTTGCCTTTACAACGATTTTGGGCTGGAATTATTATGGAGAGCGTTGCTTTGAGTTTCTATTTGGTGTTCGCTTTATCTGGCTTTATCGAGTGGTCTTTGTTGCCATGGTCTTACTAGGAGGATTCATCGAGTTGGATATGGTCTGGGTCATTGCGGATATCGTCAATGCCCTCATGGCTCTACCAAACTTGATTGCTATCTTGGCCTTATCACCAGTCGTTATTGCTGAGACTAAGAAGTATTTTGATAAATAATGTATGATTGATATTCCCATTTATAGATAAGACTAGCATCTGTTTGTGAGATGCTAGTCACTACTAGGGCTAGTCTTTTTATTTTATACTCAATGAAAATCAAAGAGCAAACTAGGAAAAGTCATGTAGCTGCAGGCTGTGCTACGAAGTAGCATCATGTTTTGAGGCTAGATAGAACTGACGAAGTCAGTAATATATACGGGTAAGGCGACGTTGACGCGGTTTCGAAGAGATTGAAGAGTATTATAGTCATAGATGAATGAAATTCAAGAGTACCTCTTTAATGATATCCTTTATTTGCACTTTTTATTTATTGTATAATAGTCAACATAAATTGTTTTTATACTCAATGAAAATCAAAAGAGCAACCAGGAAGTTTGAGCCGCAGGCTGTATTGAGTACGGCAAGGCGAAAGCTGACGGTTTGAATTTGATTGTTTAAAGAGTTAGTCTGATATGTCTTGTTTCATCTATGTGAGAAAGAAAAATAAACTGGAGGTGTTTATGTCAAAAGATATTCGAAAATTAGTGACTTCACAGGGGATAGCGAATCTAGCAGATGTCTTTTTTAGAGTCATTGTGATTGCAATGTGTTTGTCTTATCTGGTTCGGTCATTTCAACCTCCTAGTGCCAATTTCTGATAGGGTCTATCCTCCTTTTAGCCAGTTTCTAGTTCCATTAGTAACGAAGAGATTAGCTTTAAATCGTGTTCTTTTCTTGACTCAATTTGGTAAGACGATTCTGCCAGCGATTTTGTTTTTCTACTCAAGCAATCTGAAACTATTTCTCCTCTTTTATATGCTATTGTTACTTTTATCTCCATTTTGGATGGTTTTGCAGCGCCTGTTTCCTATGCGATTGTTCCACGCTATGCAAGTGATTTAGCTAAAGCGAATGCAGCCATTTCTATGAGTGGTGAAAGTGTACAGCTAGTTGGTTGGGGCTTAGGGAGGCTTTTTATTTGTGAGTCTGGGAATGAATCCTAGCCTGCTCACTGTGTTAGTTTTGTTTACACTTTCGACGATTTTGATGTTTGGTTTGCTACCAGTCGAAAAAGAAGAGTTGTCCTCTGAAACGAATGCTTGAGACGCTAACAAAAGGTTGAGCGATTGGTGGCTAAAGAATCAAGATTAGGCTTTTATTGTCCAAGCTAATCTCTTAGAAATTTTAGCCAATGCTATCTGGGTATCTTCTGTTTTTACTTGTTTTTGTGACTGAGATTTTTACATCAGTCAGAAAGCTATTGGGGCTACGTCAATACAGCCTATTCCTTTGGGGATTATCTTGGAGGAGCTTATTATCTTCCGTTTAGCAGAGAAAGTTGTTACTATAAATATCAAACTATGACCTTTTCTTTGTTAGCGACAGCACTAGTAACTTTGTTGATAGTACTATTTCCAAATGCACCTATTTTTCTATTCCTATCTCTAGTAATTGGTTTTCTATCTCAGATTAAGGGAAGTTCCTGAGAGTGTATTTTTACAGGAATCGGTTGACGAGGAGGAACCTTGGAATGTTTCACCCGCTATCGAAGTTGTCTCACATTGACTTTTTCTGCTTCTGTTTTTCTAATGAGTTCTATCACAGAATATTTTTGGAGTATTTACTGGCTTTTGGCTTAGCATATCTTCTGCTTGCTAGTAGAATCCATCTTAGTTTTAAGAAACAAGCACTCAGATAAATTAACAGTTATGATCACACATCTGGTGTGATGTTTTTTCATAAAAATTTTTATCAGTGCACTTAAAAATATATATTATAGTGTATAGATTCTGTGTTAGACTTATTGTCAACGAAAAGCTAATGAGTCATCAATCAAGGCAAGGATTTGTTCAATAGGTTGATGAGATTTCGTAAGATTTTTCGCAGAAACCATTTCAATTACAAAACGAAAAGAGGTCCCTCTTATGACAACATTTACTATCCACACAGTAGAATCAGCACCAGCAGAAGTGAAAGAAGTTCTTGAAACGGTACAAAAAGGACAACAATGGCTATATCCCAAATCTTATCGGTCTTTTGGCCAATGCCCCACAGCCCTAGAAGCTTACCGAACTGTTGGAGCTCATTAACCGTCGCAATAGTCTAACACCCGTAGAGCGCGAAGTGGTACAAATCACTGCAGCCGTAACTAACGGTTGTGCCTTTCTGCGTCGCTGGCCATACAGCCTTTTCTATCAAGCAAATCCAGATGAATGATGACCTACTTCAAGCCCTTTCGCAATCGTACTCCAATCGAAAGCGATCCCTAAGCTGATACCCTAGCTAAGTTTACCTTTGGCAGTTATCAATACCAAAGGGCGCGTAGGAGATGAAGCCTTGGAGAATTTTCTTGAAGCTGGCTATACACAAGAAAATGCCTTTGATGTTGTTCTCGGTGTCAGTCTAGCAAGTCTTTGTAACTATGCCAACAACCTAGCTAACACAACTGATTAATCCAGAATTACAACCTTATGCATAAGAGGAGGGCAGAGTATGGGATTTTTCAGAAGAATTTTTGTTGGTTAGACCAGCACGCTGATGAAATTGACAAAAAAATCATGTCAAGCTGGAGAAGAGCTGATTGAGAAAAATTGCTGCAGAAGGAGCCTTCGTAGGAGTTCCCAAAAGTTCTTGGAGGGCTAGGTGGAAACTGATCAAGATGTTATCGATATCCTTGCAGAACCTGCTCAACATTCCTTAACAGCCTCCTTTATCTCATGGGGCAACGAACTTAATAGACAATATTCTACATACTGATAATGTTTATTTCAAAGAAAGTTTACTTTGGAAAAACTCTTATCAGGAGAATATGCAGGTGCTACTGCTTTTATCTAATGCGGTCAAGTATCTATCTGACTTAGAAGAACTAAATGTTCGTATCCTTGAAGAAAAATGGGAAATTATTATCTAAAAGGCGACTTCCTGGGTAACCAATCCTCGTAGGGATCGCTTTCTCACTATTTTTTTGTAGCAGGATTTGCAGATGATCCGAGTAAAGTTATGTAGTAGCTGTACCATCGGACGCAGAAAACTTTAGTCGTTCCGAAGATTTGGAATTTGTCTTTCCAAGGAGGGAAATACAGCAGCTCTGACTTTTAACAAGGTTCCTTTAAAAGGAAGAGTGGATTCTATCGAGGATGCTCATCAATTTTTAGCGCAAAATCGTCCAGCCTTTTTAGGCTACCAATCTGGCTTAGCTTTTGGCTTAGCTGAACGTTCACTCAGAAGTCGAAAAAGAATTGGGGAAAACGAGGTGTCTTTGAAGGAAGAATGGCAACATCAGGTCGAACAGTTAGATGATATTCGACATTCTCTATCAAGGGACTATCTGAAGAGTCCTATTTCGTTAGAAACCGCGTGAGCTATTCCAGTTACGAATTGATATTGTTGATGTTGTTGCTCAAAGTCTCTTGTTAGAACCCATGCTGGTGGCGGTAGAGGATACTTTTAGTAAATCGACATCCGGTTTCATACGTCGTTGGAATGAAGGCGCTTTTACCAATTGTTTCTCCTAGTGCAGTGCAATTGCGACATATTCTAAAGCGACAAACTAAAAATAAAGAAAAATAAAACGAGGTTTATCTTTTAAACTTCGTTTTTAATCCTCCATTTAAGCGCTTTTTATGCTATACTGATAATAATATGACTATTGGAGGTTCACATGAAAAACTCCCTGGCCTTTTTTCAGGGTGCTTATTGGGACTGGCTGAGCAGGCAATCTCATCCCTGATATTTTTCCACTACTATCGTACGTCTTTAGTTTGTCAGGCTTGATTTTATGGTTTTATTTTTATACAGTCATCTTAGTGATTGGCAAGAGAGCCAGCAAGAACTTAAGAAAGCTCCTCTATTATCGGAATGGCGACCTTTCCCATGGCAGGATGATTTTATCAACCTACTTATCACGAATCTTACCCATGAGTATGAGTATTATAGCGCAGACTTGTGGTGGTTTGCTTTTCTACAGATGTAGGTTTAATCATCTACTTTCACTAAAATTATGTGCAGACTAAACCAAGAACGAACGCAACGCCAAGTTGGACAGTTCTTTATGTGGGGATAGCAGTAGCAAGTTTTTGACTCACCCAGTGGTGGGTATAGTCGAGATTGTCTATGGCGCTTTGGATTTTTGGCTTTTACTCAACCCTTTTCCTTTATCCTCTGATTTATCAAGATTTGAAAAGTAATCCATTGCCACGGGCCTTACTGGGGCAAGAAGGAATCTATTGTGCTCCTTTTCTACTGTTAGCAGCACTCGTTCGAATCGGAGGTTCAGCTCTTCATGGCTGGATTTTGCTAGTCATGATCCCTTGCATCGCAGACTTTCTTTTTCTTTGTCCTCAGTCGTTTGCCAAGGATTTTAAAAACAGGGATTTCCAACCAGCTTTTTTTCAGCACTCAACTCTTCCCAACTATCATCACTGCAACTTCATTGAAAATGGCTCAAGGTATTCTGCAGATTTCCAGTCCTTAACCTCCTCGTTTGGCTGGAAACTATCATTTGTTTAACAATCCTTGTCTATGTATTAGTAGAATATATGAGGTATTTGATGAATTAAAAAGCCCCTAGCACTGAGAAGTGTTAGGGTTGCTGTCGATAATAGACAGAATCGATATTTTTCGAAAATCACTCAAACCACGTCAGCGTCGCCTTACCGTACCAAGTCACAGCTTTCGGCCAGCTTCCTAGTTTGCTCTTGATTTCATTGAGTATCAATTAGTTCAGCTTTCTCCTATTGTTCTTCATGTTCGATAAAAATAATAAGTCATAGTACCGAAGATTGATCCTACTCCAAGTCCCTACTAGTAGGAAAAAAGGATCATTTTGAGTTCTAGAAACTGCAAGAAGAAATCTGTAATCGAGTGATTTTCAAGAAGTACTTTTTGGAAAATAGGATAAATAAGTAGAGAGTTGGGATGCTAGTTCCAACTAACCAACTTCTAACTTGATTTGACTGCTTGCTGTAAGTGATTTGTGGAATCTCGATTGATCATCATCTTCAAGTGGAGCCCTCTAGTAGAATATCTTGCCTTTGAGACTGAGGGCAAAAATCATCAAGAAGTAGAGATAGGCATAGCTATTCGAACTATCTCTATAAAGCGCCCAAACAACAGATAGAAACAGGAGAGAAAGAAGGAAGAGTAAAAGATTTGGACCATGGAACGTGCGCAAGCCTCGTAGATAACCCTCTGACGGCATTCATCAAAGGGTCCTTGATATGAAAGAAATTTCGAACTAAGCTGAGTTGTTAAGTCTTCTTTCATGGTAGGGACCTCTTAATAACCTATTGTTTTTGATTAACTTCTAAAGAGTTGATAGAGAGTAGAAGTAGACTAGACTAAAAACGATACAGATGGTTAGAAATAGGAGATATTCCAATCCATAGAATTCGTTATCAGTTGTGGGAGAGATACGAGGATAAAGCAGAGAGATGCGTTTAAGAGGGTGTATTTTTTGATGATTTTTCTCTGAAATCTTTGTCCTTTGTTCAAGACAGGAAGGGCTATGAGGAAGATGACTCTAGAAAAGGATGCGTACATCATTGGCAAAACTAGGAAAACTGTCACAAAAGATACTCGACCAAAATATGCTGAGAATTAAAGTTATGTAGTGATTTCATGAGTTTCCTCCTAATCGTCATCCTGCTCTTTTTAGCTCTTGCAATGCGACGGGAGATGAGGAACTGTATGCACTGATCCGAAGAAGATAGGAACTGCGAAATGCTTGTCTAAACCATTTCTGTATAGTGAGAAGAGAATGGAAATAGTCCCTGACCTCACCAGTAAGATACGTGAGAAGAGGGGTTATAAAACATCCATAGGCTAAAGACAAGACCTGCTTTAAGACCAGGGTAGCGTAGTTGTTTACTTTTCTTCTATCAGCATATCTGTCAATAGCAGTAATCCCTGTGCATTTGGTAGGTGAGACGCAGCTAGCAGAAATGAGGGCAATCACAAAAATCAGAGGAGGATAGACTAGAGCGACTAGTTGAGGATACTTTATAGGCTAGAACGAGGGAATAAGATTGCCTGAAAATCATCAGCTAAAAGAGAATCATAAAGACTTTATTTCGATGTGTCAGCCCTTCGCGTCGTTTGTATTCGTCAAGCGGATCAGAAATACCGTAAGTGTTTGATCAGTTTTTCAGTGAAGGGGTTTCTCATTTTTCTTCTCCTTTTTAAAAAAATCATCCTCCCAAAAAGAGACTGTTGAGGTCAGTTTGGAGGTTTGAGCGAGATTGAGACAGAGTTCCAGAGTTGGATTGTACTTGTCGTTTTCAATCATGTTGATAGTTTGCCCTAGAGACACGATATCCTTGGCGAGCTCAAGCTGGGACATGCCCAGTTCCTTTGCGGAATTCCTTTTCACACGATTCATGCTTTCCTCCTTTTTAGTTTATGTCACATATATTTGACTATAGTATATTCTTTTTAAGAACATAATGTCAACTATTTTTGACATATTTTTAAAAGAATCTTGTGATAATATTTTATGTGAAAATCTTTCTAGCTGATTTTATGCATATAATGAAGATATAAGAGTGATTTGGATACCCTGAAATGCTATCCAATAAAGAAAGAGCAGAAATGAACCATAAGATTGCAATTTTATCAGACATCATGGCAACACGACCGCCTTTTGGCTGGAGTGCTTTTGAGGACGCTAAAAATTTGGGAGCAGACTGAATATTGGCTTTGGGAGATATTTTCTTCCTGGGCGGAGCAACTGACTTGGTGGCTCTGTTGAAAGACCTTCCCATTAGCAGCATCCGTTCGAGGCAAACTGGGATGATTGTGTTAGAGGCTTTAGATGGGCAATATGGTTTAGAGGATCCTGAAGAAATTCAGCTTTCAGGATGACTCAGTATCTGATGGAGCGCATAAACCCAGAGCATATTGATTGGTTGAGAAAGCTACCTATGATAGCCAAGAAAGAAATCGAAGGCTTTGCGCTTTCTCACTTTTCTGGTAATTTGCCTGAGAAAAACTATGGGAGAGATTTACTGGTTGAAAAATAATACTGAAAAATTTGACCAGCTACTTGATGAAACTATTGATGTAGCCGTTCATGGGCATGTCCATAAACAGCTCTTACTGTTATGGAGTCAAGGGCATACAAATCATCAATCCAGGTCTCGATTGCATGCCTTATTTTTGACTGGGGAGGCTGAAAATCACTGAGCCCAGTATGCCTTACTTTGAGGTTGAAAATGGTGAATTGTCAATATCCACCTCGAAAAGTTGCTTATGATTATGAAGCAGAGCTAGAATCAGCTAAGACCAAAGGTCTTCCTTTTATCGAAATGTATGAAGAATTACGACGTGAGGACAACTATCAAGGACATAATAGGAATTACTTGCTATCCTAAATGAAAAGCATGGCTAGTGGAGGATGTGAAGAATTATTTTGATTTTTGTAAGAGTTGCTTTAACTACAGATCATTAGAATAAAACGATTGGACCAGCCAATCGTTTTTAATATATCTTATTGTAATTGAGATTGATCTGGTAGGTAGGAACCACTGAGATAGGTTTTGCTGAGTTTTTCAAGGGTTCCATCTTGGTAGAGTTCTTGAGGACCTTGTCAAATTGGTCTTTAAATTCTTTTTGGTCACTGAAAAGATGATGTAGTTATTTTGGATTATCATTGCTTTTCAAGTCAACCACGTTCAAGTCTCAAACCTCGGTCTTGATAATTTTTGAACATTTTTGATAGATTTAATATAGATTTTAAAAATAGCGAACCCAAAGATCTTTTTAGCTTCAATAATTCGGTAAATGTTTGACAATGAAATTATTTTTATTTTTAAAAATATAGGTATCATAAAACTATTTAAAGGAGATAGTCATGAAAAACTTTACTGCGTGGGCCTTTGTGTTTTACTCAGTTGCAACTTTAGCAGCTTGTGGAAATAAATCTTCTGATTCTGCAAGTAAAGTCAGCTCGACTGAACAAACATCTGCTTCATCAAAAACAGATAACTCAAAGACAAACACATCTCGAAGTTACTCTTTAACAGATCAAGAAATCGACAACGCTAAAAACAATTGGAGATATGAAAAACTCTTTGGTAAAAGTTGACTGACAGCTATAAGAAATATGTTGAAGAAATCGGTGACAAAGTTCCAGAAGCTCAAAAAGATGCTTTTAAACAAAAGTGGAACCTGCTCTAACTCACTAGAAACTTCAAGAAAGGCATTTAATGATGGATTGTCAAGCGCTGGTTCTGATGATACAGAAATGCCAGAAGAAACACGCACTGTTTTCCTTCAACAATTGAAGACTGCACGTGATGCTATGAAACAAGTGATTGAGTCTGCAAGTAAAATTGTTTCAGCGCAACAATACTGAGCAAAGTAGGCGTGCAATCGTCTACTTTTTCTTATGCAAAAATTTTACTATAGCTAGCAACCAAATCGAAAAGTATGTAATTCTGGGATTAAGAGTTGAATAAGATCTGCATTATGAAAAATCTCTGCAAAGCTCTTTCAAAATGTGGTAAAATGGAAGCAGAATTAGAAAAAGGAAATCAATTATGAAATTTCTGAGTTAAATAAAACGTCATGCGACCAAGCATTTTATTGATAAACCTGTCGATCCGAAGGATGTTCGTACAGCTATCGAAATCGTAAACCTTGGGTACCAAGCGCCTCACAACAGTCAACCTTGGAAATTTGTCGTGGTTCGTGAGAGAAATGCTGAACTCAGCAAAATTGGCTACTGGTTCAAACTTTTGAGCAGTAAGCAACTGCACCTTGCAACCATTGCCTTGTTTTACAGACAGCAGACTTAGCCAAACGCGCCCGCAAGATTGCTCGTATTGGTGGTGCCAATAATTTCTCAGAAGAGCAGCTGCAATACTTTGAAAAATCTTCCAGCAGAATTTGCGCGTTACAACGAACAACAAGTCAGTGACTACTTGGCTCTAATGCTGGGCTTAGTAGCTATGAACTTGGTCCTTGCTTGACTGACCAGGAATTGGTCTCAAACATTATCCTTGAGTTTTTGACAAATCAAAAGTCAATGAAGTCTTTGAAATCGAAGAACGTTTCCGTCCAGAACTTTGATCGCAGTGGGATATACAGATGAGAAGTTGGAACCAAGTTACCGCTTGCCAGTAGATGAAATTATCGAAAAAAGATAGGAAGAAAAAATGACAGTTATTGATTTTACAGCAGAAGTAGAAAAACGTAAAGAAGACCTCTTGGCTGACTTGTTTAGCCTTTTTGGAAATCAACTCAGAACGTGATGACAGCAAGGCAGATGCTGAGCATCCATTTGGACCGCCAGTAAAAGCCTGGAAAAATTCCTTGAAATCGCAGACCGTGATGGCTACCCAACAAAAAATGTCGACAATTATGCAGGACATTTTGAGTTTGGTGAAGGAGAAGAAGTTCTCGGAATCTTTGCCCACATGGACGTAGTACCAGCTGGTAGCGGTTGGGACACTGCACCTCACACTCCAACTATCAAAGATGGTCGTCTTTATGCGCTGGTGCTTCGACGATAAGGGACCAACTACAGCTTGTTACTATGGTTTGAAAATCATCAAAGAATTGGGACTCTAACTTCTAAGAAAGTTCGTTTCATCGTGGGAACAGACGAAGAATCAGGTTGGGCAGATATGGACTAATACTTTGAGCATGTAGGACTTGCAAAAACCAGACTCTTTGGTTTCTCTCCAGATGCTGAATTTCTATCATCAATGGTGAAAAAGGAAAACATCACTGAATACCTTCCACTTGCCGGTGAAAAATGCAGGTGTTGCTCTGTTCACAGCTTCACAGGTGGTTTGCGTGAAAACATGGTTCCTGAATCAGCAACAGCAGTCGTTTCAGGTGACTTAGCTGATTTGCAAGGGAAACTAGACGCTTTCGTGGCAGAGCACAAACTCAGAGGAGAAATCCAAGAAGAGAACGGTCAGCACAGGTGACAGTCATTGGTAAATCAGCTCATGGTGCCATGCCTGCTTCAGGTGTCAATGGTGCGACTTACCTTGCCCTCTTCCTCAGCCAATTTGCTTTTGAAGGACCTGCAAAAGACTATCTTGACATTGCTGGTAAGATTCTTTTGAACGACCACGAAGGGAAGAACTTGAAAGTAGCTCATGTGGATGAAAAAGATGGGTGCCTCTTTCTATGAATGCGGGTGTTTTCGCTTCGACGAATCAAGTGCGTGACAATACCATTGCCCTCAACTTCCGTTATCCAAAAGGAACAAGCCCAGAGCAAATCAAGTCAGTTCTTGAAAACTTGCCAGCTGATTCTGTCAGCCTTTTCTGAGCATGAACATACTCCTCATTATGTTCCAATGGAAGATCCTCTTGTGAAAACTTTGCTCGATGTTTATGAAAAACAAACAGGTCTTAAAGGTCACGAACAAGTTATCGGTGGTGGAACATTTGGTCGTCTCTTAGAGCGTGGTGTAGCCTACGGTGCTATGTTCCCAGATTCTATCGATACTATGCACCAAGCCAATGAATTTATCGCCTGGATGATCTCTTCCAGTGCAGCAGCTATCTACGCTGAAGCTATTTACGAATTGATCAAATAATGCTATAGAAGTCTGAGATTGTATGCTTAGACTTCTTTTTGGAGGAGAAAATGTCTCAAATTGAAAGAATCAAGCAAGCTATCATAGAGGATCCGCAGAATGCCAGCTATACTAGAGCAAGGCATCGAGCCACTCTTTGCAGCACCAAAACAGCTCGTATCAATATCATTGGGCAGGCGCCAGGTCTCAAAAACCCAGGAAGCAGGGCTATACTGGAAGGATAAAAGTGGGGACCGCTTTATGAGAATGGGTTGGGTGGATGAAGACACCTTTTTATAACTCAGGTTACTTTTGCAGTCATGCCCATGGATTTCTACTTTTCCAGGTCATGGGAAATCAAGACCTGCCACCTCGTCCAGGTTTTGCAGAAAAATGGCATCCAAAAACTCTTGAAGGAGTTACCAGATATTCAATTAACACTTTGATTGGGCAGTATGCCCAAGCCTACTATCTACATGAGAAAGTTAGTGTAAGGTGACAGACTGTGTGTGCATCGGTTCAAGGATTATTTGCCTGATTATTTCCTCTGGTGCATCCTTCACCCCTGTAATCAAATCTGGATGAAAAATCTTGGTTTGAGGCAGAAGTGGTGCCTGATTTGAAAGATAGAATACATTTCTGGAGAAGAAAAATGAACGAAATTACTTTAACAATTTTTACCAGCTTTATCAGAAAGAGGCGCTTTCTGTATTGATGTGAGAGGAAGTAGAGGAATTTGAGCCTCTTCATTTAGAAGGTGCTCGTAATTTCTCTCAGTCAACTGGCAGATACTTATGAGCAACTAGATAAAACCTATCCTTACTATGTGATCTGTAAATCAGGAATACGTTCCGCACGTGCCTCGCCAATTTTTTAACAGAACAAGGCTATGAGGTTGTCAATGTCCAAGGTGGCATGGATGCCTTTAGAATAAGAGAAAATTTCCTTCGAAACCTTTTAAAAATGAGAAAGGACTTGAAGGATTTTTGCATTAAAAATTGGAAAATTGAAAACATTTTAGAATTATTTTCGCCAGCCTTTTCTAGCCTTTAATCATGTTATACTAAGAAAGTATTTTATTTTTAATAAGGAGAGTTTATGGCTGTAAAGGTGCTTTTAACAGGATTACTCCTGTTTGGAATATTTTTGGAGCAGGTAACTTGATTTTTCCCTCCAACTCTAGGCGCACAGTCTGAGAAAACTTCCTCCCTGCCATTGCAGGATTTGTATTTTCAGGTGTTGGGATTGCTGGTCCCACCTTGATCATTGGAACCCTTAATCCGAAGGGTTATATCTATGAAATTTCTAAGAAAAATTTCTCCATGGTTTGCGACGATTTATCTTGCAGTTTTGTACTTGTCGATTGGTCCATTCTTTGCTATTCCTCGTACAGCAACGACATCGTTTGAAGTTGGTATTAGTCCACTCTTGGATCAAGCAGATAAAGGTTTAGGTTTGATTGTCTTCACCATTCTCTACTTTGTAGCTGCCTACCTAATCTCGCTGAATCCTTCAAAAATCTTGGATCGTATCGGTCGAATCTTGACTCCAGTTTTTGCCATCTTAATTGTTATTCTGGTTATCCTTGGAGCTTAAGCATGGTGGGAACGCACCACAAGCAGCTTCAGGAGCTTATCAAGCTTCCGCCTTTGGAGCTGGTTTCTAGAAGGATACAACACACTTGACGCGCTTGCTTCGGTTGCTTTCAGTGTTATTGCAGTACAAACCTTTGAAACAACTTGGTTTTTCAAACAAGAAAGAGTACATTTCAACCATTTGGTGTGGTTGAATCGTTGTAGCACTCGGATTTAGTGCCTCTATATTGATTAGGACTTGGGCAATCATTTCTAGCAACAGAAGAAGAATGAAGAGCGGAACTCCTGGAGTTTATATCTTGTCTCAAGCGACTCAAGAAATCTTTTGGTCTGACAGCACAGCTTTTTCCTGCAGTTATGGTAACTGTTACTTGTTTTACAAACGACTGTAGGTTTGATTGTATCAACTGCTGAGTTCTTTAACGGACGTTTCCCACAAATCAGCTACAAAGGTTTATGCGACTGTCTTTACCTTGATTGGTTTTTGCTATTGCAAAATCTTTGGTTTGAGTGCTATTATTAAGTACTCTGTACTAGTTCTCGTTATTTTTGTACCCAATTACGATTGCATTGTCATGATTGTGATTGTGAACAAGTTTGTTGCTCTTCAAAAACCAGGAATGCACTAACTGTTGGTATTGTCACAGCCATTGCTATTGCAAGTGTTTTTAGGATCTACTTTTAAAGTTGAGGTCCTGCAAAATATTGTGAACGCTCTACCATTTGCGGAGGCTTTCTGCCATGGTTGGTACCAGCTATTATCGGAATTCTACTTTCTTGTTCTTCCAAATAAAACAAGAAAGTGAAGCTTTTTGAATGGAATAGAAAAACTAGATCGGCCAAGTCTTATTTAGTCTTAGTTGCTTAGTTTTTCTGTATAACCAAGGTCTGTTAACATTTTTAGAGGCTTTTAAAACTTACGTTTTTTTCCAACGCCTGAGTATTCTTCTGGTAAAGCTTTTCTAAGTTCGTCAATGCTTGCAACTGAAAGATCGATTTCAAGATCTTGAACGACTTTACCATCTTTAACTTCGATTGAGAAAGTTACCCCTTTGAGTCCCTTTTATAGCCTTTTGTAGGTTTCTTCAAGAACACTTTTTACAGCATCTGCAGTATTATTGAGGACTTCAGGATCAGCGACATTATGAGCAGTTTGTTTGACCACGTTATCACCGTCGACTGTATAAGTTAAGGTTGATACGACACCAGGCTGAGAATCGTTCACAAAGGTAGCAGTTTTTAATTCTGATTTCTTTTCAGTAGTGCTAGATTCAGAAGTTTTTTTACTTCAGTCGTTTCTGGTGTAGAAGAGCTTGAAGAAGTGGTTGAGGATTGTTTTTGAACATCCCAACAAGAATGCCAAAGGCAAGGCTAAGAGAAGCGTCATTTTGAAATATCTGTTCAAATTTCTTTCTTTTCATCATAATGCTTTACTTAATTTTTACTATAGATTAATTTTCAAAAATCAAAATATTGTAAGTTTTTCTTTTTTGCACATACTCCGATGGGAAAAGTGATATAATGGTAAGAAGAGGTGAAGAAATGAATCAAACTGTAGAATATATTAAAGAACTAACTGCTATCGCATCGCCAACAGGTTTTACCCGTGAGATTACTGATTATTTAGTTGAGACACTTGAAAAGTTAGGCTATCAACCAGTCCGCACGGCTAAGGGTGGAGTTAACGTTACTGTTAAAGGTAAAAAAGACGAGCAGCAGCGCTATGTGACTGCCCATGTGGATACCTTGGGAGCTATCGTTCGCGCTGTTAAACCAGATGGTCGTCTCAAGATGGATCGTATCGGTGGCTATCCTTGGAATATGATTGAGGGTGAAAACTGTACGGTTCATGTGGCTAGCACAGGTAAAACCGTATCAGGTACGATTTTGATCCACCAAACTTCTTGTCACGTTTACAAAGATGCTGGAACTGCGGAACGTACACAGGACAATATGGAAGTTCGTTTGGATGAAAAAGTGACCAACGAAAAAGAAACACGCGCACTCGGTATCGAAGTTGGAGACTTTATCAGTTTTGACCCACGAACTGTCGTGACTGAGACAGGCTTTATCAAGTCTCGTCATTTGGATGACAAGGTCAGCGCAGCTATTCTCCTTAATCTCCTCAAAGTATACAAAGAAGAAGAGATTGAACTTCCTGTCACTACGCATTTTGCCTTTTCAGTCTTTGAAGAAGTGGGACATGGTGCTAACTCAAGTATCCCTAGTCAAGTTGTTGAGTACCTAGCAGTAGACATGGGAGCAATGGGAGATGACCAGCAGACGGACGAATACACAGTGTCTATCTGTGTCAAAGATGCTTCAGGTCCTTACCACTATGAATTCCGCCAACACTTGGTAGCTCTCGCAAAAGAGCAAGACATTCCGTTTAAATTAGACATCTATCCATTTTATGGTTCAGATGCCTCTGCAGCTATGTCAGCTGGAGCAGAGGTCAAGCATGCCCTTCTAGGAGCAGGTATTGAGTCAAGTCACTCATACGAGCGTACTCATATTGACTCTGTAGTGGCTACTGAGCGTATGGTGGATGCTTATCTCAAGAGTGAGTTGGTGGACTGAAGAGTCGATAAAGTATATGTATGAAATACTAGAGCAAATAACAACGCCTGCTATAACTAACAGGGTTGATTTCGAGTTTGTATGCTTATTTTTCAAAAGAAAAAAAAGAGGACTATCGTAAGTATGTGTATGAAAAATAAACAAAAGAAAACTTTAAGAACTAGTTGTTTATGCTGATGAACGGTCGATAAAGGAATTACTAATCAGATTTAAACTACTTTTAAAATTTCTCAAAAAATTAATCGTATGGACGAAAAATACAAACTTTGGAAAATATCAGTGGATGAAGATGATGGATATGTGTGGTATCAAATAGAAATTATGAAGAAAACTTGCTTCTCAAATACTTCAAATAGAAGATTTAAAGAACTAGCTCATCGGATACAAATTTCTAAACGATTACTAGATATTAAAGTAGAAATAATATTCCGCTCATAAACTAGTAAAATATGGTTTAATTTATTTCAATGTGATGTTATTACTTCAACTATTTTCACCTCTCTGGGTATAAGTTTTGTAATTAACCCACTGGATTCTCTTTGTTATTAACAGTAGTTGATTGTTATTGTAACCTTAATTTTTTTACTCCCAGAATTGAGTATTAATGAAAAGCGATGATGAAAATCTGAAATACGCATTACAGTACTCCCTTTTCGTTATTGCCGCAGTTGATGTAGAATAGCATGTTGTATAATAATTCTATTGCTCTGCTTGTTGAATGGTTTCATTTGTCTAAGTCTTGGTAAATAATTTCGCTATTATTTTCGAGGAAAGTGAAATTGGTAAAATACAATTTTATATTGAAGAATATCAAGCTTCTGGGACCCAAGTTAGTAAGACGCTTTGAGAAATTATTTTAAAGTTATTCCATTTTAAATAAGATTAAGATTTATTTTCGCATAAAGATAAGAGGAGGAATGATGACCTATAAACACCGACTCTTTGACATATCCACCTCTTTTAGAGTTGAAAGGAGAAACTTATGTGCCTTATCTGTCAACGAATTGAACTCATCAAGTCTGGTGACAATCCCTACTTTGTAAAAGAACTGGAAACAGGCTATGTTGTCATTGGTGACCACCAGTATTTTGAAGGTTACACTCTATTCTTAGCCAAGGAACATGTCACAGAACTACATCATCTAGATCCAAGTGTCAAACGTCAATTTTTAGAGGAAATGAGTCTGGTTCAGGAAGCTGTCTCTAAGGCTTTTACTGCTGAAAAGATGAATGTAGAGTTGTTGGGAAATGGAGACGCTCATGTTCACTGGCATATTTTTCCAAGACGAGCTGGTGATATGAAGGGACACGGTCTTAATGGTCGTGGTCCAGTCTGGTGGGTTCCATGGGAAGAAATGATTGCTGAAGAATATCAGGTTAAGGGAAGTAAATTAAAAGGTTTGGTTGCTACTTTATCAGATACTTTGGACCAGATGATTGAAATGAAAGGATAGACCATGAAAAAAAGATACCTAGTCTTATCAGGATTATTAGCCTTGACATTGGCAGCTTGTTCACAAGAAAAATCAGCAACTACAGAGGCCAAGTCTTCTGCAGAGCAATCAACTGTCCAAGAAGGAACTGCGGGAAGTAAGTCTCAGGCAGCTAGTCAAAAGAAAGCAGAAGTAGTAGACAAAGGAGATCACTACAGCATTCAAGGCAAGTACGATGAGATTGTTGTCGCTAATAAGCATTATCCTATGTCAAAAGACTATAATCCAGGGGAAAATCCTACCGCTAAAGCAGAACTGTTGAAACTCATTGCAGCTATGCAACAAGCAGGATTCCCGATTAGCGACAACTATAGTGGTTTTAGAAGTTATGAAACTCAAACTCAGCTTTATCAAAACTATGTAGATAAAGATGGCAAGGCTGAGGCTGACCGTTATTCTGCAAGACCTGGTTACAGTGAACACCAAACTGGCCTTGCCTTTGACCTAATTGGAACAAATGGAGATTTAGTGACTGAAGAAAAGGCTGCCCAATGGCTATTGGACCATGCTGCAGACTATGGCTTTGTCGTTCGTTACCTCAAAGGTAAGGAAAAAGAAACAGGCTATATGGCTGAGGAATGGCATCTTCGCTACGTCGGGAAAGAAGCCAAGGACATCGCTGCAAGTGGCCTCAGTTTGGAAGAGTATTACGGCTTTGAAGGTGGAGACTATGTTGATTAATCGCAAAACACCTTGCAAGAATGCTTGAAATTTGATAAAATGAATAATAATTAAATAGGAATCTGCAAGACTAGTATCTCAGGGGAAGTATATCAGGAGGAGAGCCGTGACTGAAAGCTCTCTATATGAAAGCTGGGTGAATTCACTTGCCTATGGATTCAGAAATAAAGGTCTGGCTTGTCAGATAAAAACGGATGGTACCGCGTGTCAACGCTCCGAGTGGAGTTTTTTTGACATGTGGTTTTCTTTTTTATCTTACGAGTGACTGATGGAGGAATTATGTCAACTATTGAAGAACAATTAAAAAGCGCTTCGTGAAGAAAACGCTAGCTAGCTTGAAGCAGATTTCTGCTGAAAATGAAAAAAAGAGCTGCAAGAATTGCGCGTCTCTGTCCTTGGTAAAAAGGTTCCCTTACTGAAATCCTGAAAGGGATGAAAGATGTTTCTGCAGAAATGCGTCCTGTTATCGGGAAACACGTCAATGAAGCTCGTGATGTTTTGACAGCTGCATTTGAAGAATCAGCTAAGCTCTTGGAAGAAAAAGAAAGTGGAAGCTCAACTAGCAAGTGAGAGCATTGATGTTACACTTCCAGGTCGTCCAGTTGCGACTGGTCACCGTCACGTCCTCACACAAACTAGTGAAGAAATAGAAGATATCTTCATCGGGATGGGTTACCAAGTAGTGGATGGTTTTGAAGTAGAACAAGACTACTACAACTTTGAACGTATGAACCTTCCAAAGGATCACCCAGCTCGTGATATGCAGGACACTTTCTATATCACAGAAGAAATCTTGCTTCGTACTCACACGTCTCCAGTTCAGGCGCGTGCGATGGATGCCCATGATTTCTCAAAAGGTCCTTTGAAGATGATCTCACCAGGACGTGTATTCCGTCGTGATACGGACGATGCAACCCACAGTCACCAATTCCACCAAATTGAAGGTTTGGTTGTTGGGAAAAATATCTCAATGGCGGATCTTCAAGGAACCCTTCAGTTGATTGTACAAAAAATGTTTGGTGAAGAGCGTCAAATTCGTTTACGCCCATCTTATTTCCCATTCACTGAGCCATCTGTTGAGGTTGACGTTTCATGCTTTAAGTGTGGAGGAGACGGCTGTAACGTATGTAAGAAAACTGGTTGGATCGAGATTATGGGTGCCGGTATGGTTCACCCACGTGTCCTTGAGATGAGTGGTATCGATGCGACTGTTTACTCTGGTTTTGCCTTTGGTCTTGGTCAAGAGCGTGTCGCTATGCTTCGTTACGGAATCAACGATATCCGTGGATTCTACCAAGGGGATGTCCGCTTCTCAGAACAGTTTAAATAATGATTAGAAAAGTAGAAAAGGCAGATGTTGGGGTGTTGTCCCAGATTGCCAAACAAACCTTTCGTGAAACATTTGCTCATGATAATACTGAAGAGCAGTTAAAGGAATACTTTGAAGAGGCTTATAGTCTGAGAGTTTTGTCAGCTGAGTTGGAAAATCCTGAATCAGCGACCTATTTCATTATGCATGAAGAGGAGATAGCTGGTTTTCTCAAAGTCAACTGGGGAAGTGCTCAGACTGAGAGAGAATTAGAGGATGCTTTTGAAATTCAACGACTCTATGTGCTACAAAAATTCCAAGGATTTGGACTAGGTAAGCAACTGTTTGAATTCGCTCTTGAACTTGCTACCAAAAATAGTTTTTCCTGGGCTTGGTTAGGTGTTTGGGAGCATAATACAAAAGCTCAAGCGTTTTATAACCGATATGGTTTTGAAAAATTTAGCCAACATAGTTTTATGGTTGGTCAAAAAGTAGATACAGATTGGTTACTGAAAAAGAAATTAAGGTAAGAAGAGAATTCTTCTATTGAAATGATAGGAAAGGAAAAGAACTAGAGTGGCAACTGTCATTCTGGAGAACTAAATTATGCTTGTATCTTATAAATGGTTAAAAGAATTGGTGGACATTGATGTGCCATCACAAGAGTTGGCTGAAAAAATGTCAACTACAGGGATTGAGGTAGAGGGTGTCGAATCACCAGCTGCCGGTCTCTCAAAAATTGTCGTCGGTGAAGTTTTGTCTTGCGAAGATGTGCCAGAAACTCACCTTCATGTTTGTCAGGTTAACGTTGGCGAAGAAGAAGCGCGTCAGATCGTTTGTGGTGCCCCCAATGTGCGTGCTGGTATCAAGGTCATGGTGGCTCTTCCAGGAGCTCGTATCGCTGACAATTACAAAATCAAAAAAGGGAAAATCCGTGGCTTAGAATCACTTGGAATGATCTGTTCACTTGGTGAATTAGGTATTTCTGACTCGGTTGTACCGAAGGAATTCGCAGATGGTATTCAAATCTTGCCAGAAGATGCAGTACCAGGTGAGGAAGTCTTCTCATATCTAGACTTGGATGACGAAATCATCGAACTTTCTATCACGCCAAACCGTGCAGACGCTCTTTCTATGCGTGGAGTAGCGCACGAAGTAGCAGCCATCTATGACAAGGCAGTCAACTTTAAAGAATTCAGTTTAACAGAAACCAATGAATCTGCAGCAGACGCTCTTTCTGTCAGCATTGAGACAGACAAGGCGCCTTACTATGCCGCTCGTATCTTGGATAATGTGACCATTGCACCAAGTCCACAATGGTTGCAAAATCTTCTCATGAATGAAGGCATCCGTCCGATTAACAATGTAGTTGACGTAACCAACTATATCTTGCTTTACTTTGGTCAGCCTATGCATGCCTTTGACTTAGATACCTTTGAAGGAAGCGAGATCCGTGTGCGTGAAGCACGTGCTGGTGAAAAATTGGTAACCTTGGACGGTGAAGAACGTGAGTTGGAAACAAATGACTTAGTGATCACTGTTGCTGATAAACCAGTAGCCCTTGCAGGTGTTATGGGTGGTCAGGCTACAGAAATCTCTGAAAGCTCTACTCGTGTTGTCCTTGAAGCAGCTGTTTTCAATGGCAAATCTATCCGTAAGACCAGCGGTCGTCTCAACCTTCGTTCTGAATCTTCTTCTCGCTTTGAAAAAGGCATCAATGTGGCTACTGTCAATGAAGCTCTTGATGCGGCAGCAAGCATGATTGCAGAGCTTGCAGGTGCAACAGTACGTAAGGGGATCGTTTCAGCAGGTGAGCTTGACACTTCTGATGTGGAAGTTTCTTCAACTCTTGCAGACGTCAACCGTGTTCTCGGTACAGAGCTTTCATTTGCTGATGTTGAAGATGTCTTCCGTCGTCTTGGCTTTGGCCTTTCTGGAAATGCAGATAGCTTCACAGTAAGCGTACCACGTCGTCGTTGGGACATTACTATCGAAGCGGATCTTTTTGAAGAAATCGCTCGTATCTATGGTTATGACCGCTTGCCAACCAGTCTTCCAAAAGACGATGGGACAGCAGGTGAATTGACTGCGACACAAAAAAACTCCGTCGTCAAGTTCGTACCATTGCAGAAGGAGCAGGATTAACAGAAATCATCACTTATGCTCTTACAACTCCTGAAAAAGCGGTTGAGTTTACGATTCAGCCAAGTCATTTGACAGAATTGATGTGGCCAATGACTGTGGATCGTTCGGTTCTCCGTCAAAATATGGTTTCAGGTATTTTGGATACAGTTGCCTACAACGTAGCACGTAAGAATAAAAACTTGGCTCTTTACGAGATTGGAAAAGTTTTTGAACAAACAGGAAATCCAAAAGAAGAATTGCCAAATGAAATCAATAGCTTTGCCTTTGCCTTGACTGGCTTAGTCGCTGAGAAAGACTTCCAAACAGCGGCAGTTCCTGTTGACTTCTTCTATGCCAAGGGAATTTTGGAAGCTCTCTTTGCTCGCTTGGGTCTTGAAGTGACTTATACAGCAACTTCTGAAATTGCTAGTCTTCACCCAGGACGTACAGCCTTGATCTCACTCGGTGACCAAGTCCTTGGTTTCCTCGGTCAAGTACATCCTGTTACAGCCAAGGCTTACGATATTCCAGAAACTTATGTAGCAGAGCTCAACCTTTCAGCTATTGAGACAGCTCTTCAACCAGCCGCTCCATTTGTGGAAATCACCAAATTCCCAGCGGTGAGCCGTGATATCGCCCTTCTCCTCAAGGCAGAAGTCACTCACCAAGAAGTTGTAGATGCTATCCAGGCTGCAGGCGTGAAACGATTGACAGATATCAAACTCTTTGACGTTTTCTCAGGCGAAAAATTGGGACTAGGTATGAAGTCAATGGCTTATAGCTTGACCTTCCAAAATCCAGAAGATAGCTTGACTGACGAAGAAGTTGCACGCTACATGGAAAAAATCCAAGCATCACTCGAAGAAAAAGTGAATGCAGAAGTGCGTTAAAAACCTTCAATCCATCCCTAGGGATGGATTTTTTGGTAGAAAAAATCATCAAGCTTTAGCCTGATGATTGAATCAAATTGACGGGGAAACAACTCCTTTTTAATACTGTTACAAGATAATCAGACATCGGTATTTTTTGTCATCCAATCAGCTATGAAGTGATAGGTATCGTTTCGATTATTCTCGTTTAGAATTTCGTGACGAGCCTCTTCAACTAATCGAAGGCTTACTTTCGAATGTGCAGTCTTTAGGAGTTTTACAAATCTCTCTATACCTTTACCATTTTCGCCTAGAGGGTCTTCTTGGCCTGAAATCACGAGAATTGGGAGTTGGGTTGGAATCTCATCGATCACTTGTTTACTCGCTACGTGGTTAGAAAAGTAAAAAATAGACCTGTACATAGGAATAGTAGGTATGAATTGACAGAATGGATCCTTCAGATAAGCTTGGTTGGATTCTTCATTTTTTGAGAGCCAATCGACAGATGTTTTAGGATTTTTAATAGTTCGATTAAAGCTATCAGTTGATAGATAAGTCAGGAGTTTACTACGGTGTTTATTCCCTTTTATAAGTCGGATGTATTCTGTTAGGATGAGAGCGAATCGAGTCAGAAATTGAGGCTGTTGACCAGTCGCCATGATAATCAAGGCATTGATAGGTGGTTTTCGCTTAGCTACATAATAGCGACACATGAGAGAACCCATAGAATGCCCTAGAAGGACGATTGGAAGTTCTGGATAGCTTTCTTGAATAAAAGAGGTTACTCTTTCAATATCATCGATGAGTTCCTCGGAAGATTCAGGAAAGACTCCGAGTTGACTTGGATTTTGAGCAGTATAGCCATGACCGAGATGATCATGGCCGATAACAGTAAAGCCTTCGTTATTCATGGCTAGAGCAAATTCTTCATATCGTTCTACGTATTCTACCATGCCATGTACAAGCTGAAGAATAGCTTTTGGTTGTTCAGCTTCCCAAATGATTAAGTTATTGTTGTTTGGTTCGAGTTTAAGTCTTTTTTTCATATCAGATTCCTTACTTATGATAATCTATAGTCTATCAAAATATACCATAAAATAGTACGATAAGCTAGGCAGAATGATGAAGATTAGTAGTAACAATTCAGGACTGAAAATGAACATTTGAGGACATAGCCAATGGATTTATCAAGAAATGAGTATAATAAATTTATCACTTAAAATCTGGAGGACTAAAATGCTTGGTGATAAGCTAATAAAGTTCCTATCCAGAAAATATCCTTCTTGAAATCAAGATTTAAAAATGTACATAAATCATTGTAAATGCTATCAAAAAGGAGTATAATGAGTGCAATAAATTTCGGAGGTGGATGATGCTCGAAGTAAGAAATCTAGAGAAAAGTTTTGGGCCTAAGCAAGTTTTGTTTGGTGTTGACTTTCAAGCAAGACCAGGGCGTATTTTAGGGCTGGTTGGTAAAAATGGAGCTGGGAAAACAACTATTTTTCACAGTATTTTGAAATTTTTAGACTATCAAGGGGAGATTGAGCTTGATGGTCAAGACATTCGTCAGGAGACCTATGCTCGTATTGGTTATCTCCCTGAAGAACGCAGTCTTATGCCTAAGTTAACAGTCCTTGAACAAGTTCGTTACTTGGCGACTCTAAAAGGCATGGACGCTAAGGAAATCAAAGAAAAACTCCCTCAATGGATGGAAAAACTGGAAGTCAAGGGGAAACTGACGGATAAGATCAAAAGTCTCTCAAAAGGAAATCAACAGAAGATTCAGTTGATTATCACTTTGATTCATGAACCAGATTTGATTATCCTAGATGAGCCTTTTAGTGGCTTGGATCCAGTTAATACCGAACTTCTTAAGCGGGTTATCTTGAAAGAAAAAGAACGCGGCGCGACCATTATCTTTTCTGACCATGTCATGACCAATGTCGAAGAACTTTGTGATGATATCCTCATGATTCGTGATGGGCGTGTGGTCTTGCATGGACCGGTTCAAGAAGTCCGCAATCAATACGGCAAAACACGACTTTTTGTTTCTAGTGACCGAAGCAAGGAAGAACTGGAGAGCCTTCCTCATGTCAAACAGGTTATCTTGACCAAGCAAGGTAGCTGGAAGTTGATTTTAGATGATGAAAGTGCAGGTAGAGAGCTCTTTCCAATCTTGACTCAAGGTCAATATATCGCGACTTTTGATCAACAAGCTCCAACAATCGATGAAATCTTTAAATTAGAATCAGGGGTGGAAGTATGAGAAATATGTGGGTTGTAATCAAAGAAACCTATCTAAGACATGTCAAGTCTTGGAGTTTCTTCTTTATGGTGATTTCGCCTTTCCTCTTTTTAGGTCTATCTGGAGGAATTGGTGTTCTCCAAGGTTCTTCCTTAGCTCAAAATAGTAAGGTAGCAGTAGTTAGTGCCGTTCCTCTTGTTACAGAAGAACTTAAATCGACCAATGGTCTTAACTTTGACTATAATGATGAAGTAAGTGCTCAAGCCGCTATCAAGGATGAGAAAATAAAAGGCTATCTGACCATTGACCAGGAGAATAGTGTCCTCAAGGCAGTCTATCATGGTGAGACTTCACTAGAGAGTGGCATTAAGTTAGCAGTGACCACTAAGTTGAATGAACTTCAATCCCAACTCAACCGTTCAGAAGCAAATTTGTCTCAGGAACAGGAAAAACGCTTGGCTCAAACGGTTCAATTTACAGAACAGATTGATGAAGCCAAGGAAAATAAAAAGATGGTCCAAACCTTTGCGGCTGCAGGACTGGGTTTCTTCCTCTATATGATTTTGATTACTTATGCTAGTGTCACTGCTCAAGAAGTAGCCAGCGAGAAAGGAACCAAAATCATGGAAGTGGTCTTCTCAAGCATTCGTGCTAGCCATTATTTCTACGCACGCATGATTGCCTTACTTCTTGTTATTTTGACTCATATTGGTATTTATGTTGTAGGTGGACTTGGAGCTATTTTCTTCTTTAAGGATATGCCTATCTTGGCAAATTCAGGTATTCTAAATCACTTGGGAGAAGCATTTTCTCTAAATACCTTGTTGTTTGTCTTGGTTAGTCTCTTTATGTATGTGGTCTTGGCTGCCTTCTTAGGTTCTATGGTTTCGCGACCTGAAGACTCTGGTAAGGCCTTATCGCCTTTGATGCTTTTGATTATGGTAGGTTTCATTGGGGTAACTGTATTAGGAACTTCTGGGGACAATTTGATCTTGAAAATCGGTTCTTACATCCCATTCGTTTCAACCTTCTTTATGCCTTTCAGAGCTATCAATGGTTACGCAAATGGACTAGAGGCTTGGATTTCGCTTGCTATAACGGTTATTTGCAGTTACTGCAACAGCCTTTATCGGACGCATGTATGCTAGTTTGGTCCTTCAAACAGATGATTTGGGGATCTGGAAAACCTTTAAACGAGCTTTAAGTTATAAATAAAGTCAAGGACCTGTGAGTGTATCTCCCAGGTCTTTTATACTCTTCGAAAATCTCTTCAAATCACGTCAGCTTCCATCTGCAACCTCAAAACAGTGTTTTGAGCAGCCTGTGGCTAGCTTCCTAGTTTGCTCTTTGATTTTCATTGAGTATTAATTAGCTGAAATATTTGCTAAATTCCCAAACTAACTTCCATCGCCAATAAAAGTGGAAGTTAATCTGATAAAAATCCTAAAAACCAGTGGAAAACCGTGTCAGGGTAAGTTCCACTGGTTTTACTAATGCTTGATTTCATCGCTTTTGTAGCCGAAAGGAATCGAAAAAAAGAGCGCACAAAATCCTCTCATCTGAAAGCGTTTCAGATTAAGTTCCGCTATGGTGGAAGTTAGTGTGAGACGTTTGAATGGGGTTGAAGGTTAATTTTTAGAACTTATGTTGGAGTAATTTAGACGACTGACAGACGTCTTCTGCAGGTATTTTAGAAATGCCCAGAAGCTTAGGAATCTCTTCTCCGTAAGTAAAAGCAAAGATTTCATAGGCTGACTTTCCATTTAAAGCAGCACGTTTGACGTTGTTGACATGAGAACAGACGAGATTGATGTCCTCTTGAGTTAAGTTGTCAAAGGAAGTTCCCTTAGGTAGAATGTCGCGAATCATCGTGTGATTTTTCTCAATTCTCCCTTTCTGGTCAGAGCGATTAGGGTCACAAAAGAAGAGCTTACTCTCTCCTCGAACATCCATTTCGATGTCATCAACCCTGGCAAACTCTCCACCATTATCGGTCAGAATGACAGGAAAGAGTTGGAAGAAATCTTTGTCAGCTTCGTGAAGGGTATTCTTAATATCATAGAGGTGTTTGGTAACCTCAAGGGCAGTTTTATTTTCCAGAATCCTAGCGAAGATAAAATTACAGAAAGATAGATTGAAGGTGAGTAGGACTTTACCTCCCATTCTGCCCATAACTGTATCCATTTCCAGCCAAGAGTTTAGTTGGTTAAGGACTAAATAGTTTTGAAAATCCTCATAGGAACGGTCTTTTTTATCTTCTTTAGGGATGGAAGGTAGATTACTTTTTCGTCTTTCTTTAAATTTAACGGCTCTGACTAGGTCAATAGGAGCGATAGATAGATATCCTTTTCGGATATGTCGATAGACGGTTGAGGAGCTAACATCAAGATTGTGAATTTTGAGGATATGATAGATGTGTTGTCCCTTTTTAACACCATCAGAAATGACTTTGTCCATGTCCCAGAAGGTCTTGGAATTGAGAGGAGTTCCTTCACGAGCTTCTACAAGAGTTTGTTCGTACTGTTTTTGAGCTTGTTTAGCGAGGTAGAAGATTTTCTGATAGCCACAATTTTGTCTTCTTTTAGGGCATCCATTACAGACAAAGGGAGCCTTATCGAGTAGAGGGCAAGGAAGGTTATCGCATGTAGATTCTCTAACTTGTCTGTTTCGTTTGACTTCTTTAGAAACAGTAGTTGGGTCTTTTAGTATAAATTGCCCAATAGCTTTGAAGGTTTCACCGCGCTCTAAACCTAATTGGATATCATTACGGTCTGAAAGGGTAAGGTGTTTATGTTTGGTCATAGTAGGCCTCATTTCTACCACAAACGTCTCACACTTAATTCCACCATAAAAATCCGTTTTAGACTAATTTCCACTTTGGTCAGGAAAGTGGAAGTTACTTTGAGAAGTTACCAGCGCTAAATTTCAAGTTCAAGTTAGCCAGCAAGAAGAAATTCTCTAGGGGACTTGTAGTTCAAGCATTTTTTAGGATAGTTATTAATCCACTTTTCGATGAATGCGACTTCTTTGGGAGTCGTTTTCTTAGTTCCTTTAGGTAACCATCTACGAATGAGCTTGTTGTGATTCTCATTAGTTCCCCTTTCCCAAGAGGCATAGGGGTGTGCATAATAGATATGTTCCTTAGAAAACACATCGGATAAGCGATTGAATTCCGTTCCATTATCTGCCGTGATGGAAAGAATTTGATGCTGTTTTAAGATGAGTTTTAGAGCCTGATTGACCGATTCAGCGCTTTTATTTGGAATTAATCGGATGATTTGATGCCTAGTCTTTCGATCAGTTAAGACCAGTAAACAATAGTTTTTCGCTCTTGTAAGCAGAACCGTATCAATCTCATAATGCCCATTTTCCAATCGCAGATTAATAGCTTCAGGCCTCTGTTCGATAGATTGACCAGCGGGTTTAAAATTGGTGCTAGCTTGTTTCTTAACAGATTTTCCTTTTCTAGGATAAAGCAGATTCTGTTTGGTTAACCCCAATTTTCCATGATGAATCCAGTAGTAGATGGTAGAAATGCCCACGTTAACCTCCTTAGCCTTGACCATCATTTCAGGAGAAAACTTTTGATTATGATAGTGGAGAATCTTTTCCTTTAGTTCCTTGGTTAAGCTTAATTTCTTGACCGATCGCTTGCGATTGCTTTCATAAGATCGTTGAGCATAGTCGGCAGAATACCCCTTTTTGAAGCGCCCTTTTTCAAGACATTGTAGGACTGACCCACGCTTGATTTCAGTGTGGATAGTTTGAGGAGCTTTCCAAGTAGAGAGGCAATTTCTCTATTTGATTTTCCTTCTTTTTTCCATCGTTCGATTAAGCGACGGCTATCGATTGTCAAATGTTTACCTTTTGTAGTATAATTGTCTTGCATCTCTGTGCCTTTCTTGTGTTTGTGGTGAACAACAAGTATAACACAGAGGTGTTTTCTTATGCCTATAATTAGCTTTCATTTGACAATAGGGACCCTTGAAGCTGTTTCGTCAGCTAAACCAAGGCTAGTCTTAGCCTTGGCTCGCCAGCCTAACAGCATCAAGCCTCTTATCAAATGAAATCGAGGACTAGCTATAAGCTAGTTGAAGTATCTAATTTTTAGGAGGGCTGGGTGGCTAACTTCATTATAGAACTTTTAGAGAAGTTACCAGCTGAAATATTTCATATTTATTTCTCCTAAACCTTTGACTATTAGGCAAAATTATCGTACAATAAAGAGTACATGATAAAATGAGATCAGAGTTTATCCACTCTGGCGTTAGTAGTAAAAAATGAGGAGAAACGCTTTGGAATTAGAAGTATTTGCTGGGCAAGAAAAAAGTGAACTATCTATGATTGAGGTGGCTCGTGCCATCTTGGAACTCCGTGGTCGTGATCACGAAATGCATTTTAGTGATTTGGTTAATGAAATCCAAAACTATCTCGGTACCTCTAATAGCGATATTCGTGAAGCTTTGCCTTTGTTCTACACAGAGTTGAACTTTGACGGTAGCTTTATCTCACTTGGAGATAACAAATGGGGGCTTCGTTCATGGTATGGAGTCGATGAAATTGATGAGGAAATCATTGCTCTTGAAGAAAGTGATGATGAAGAAGTAGCACCTAAGGCTAAGAAAAAACGTGTCAACGCCTTCATGGATGGTGATGCAGATGCTATTGATTACAGTGCAGATGATCCAGAAGACGAGGATGCATACGAAGAAGATCCAGCTCTTTCTTATGATGATGAAAATCCAGATGATGAGAAGAATGAAGTGGAAGCCTACGATGCTGAAATTAATGAAATCGCCCCAGATGATCTAGATGAAGAAGTCGATCTTAATGAAGAGGACGACGAAGACTCTGAAGAAGAGGAAGAATAAAAATAAAAAGGGGTTGGAGCTGGAGTCGGTCTATCAAGTCTCGATTTCCTAGATCCAGCCTCTTTTTTAGTTTTTAGTTTGAATGAGTTTTGCAAGATAGAATGGCAAGTCAACGATTTGTTCTATTTGACAAATGCTTCATTTTGAGGTAATATATTGTTCGGGCACCTCTTTTAGAGGTCGGAGCTCCCTAGTTATTAGGGAGCTATTTTTGTTTTTCCAGGAAGCTTTTCTTCTTGGGGTGTAGTTATTGATGAAGGTCTTGTTTTCTCAATCCCCTGTTAGTGAACAAGACCTTGAGCATTTTAGAAAGAGGAATCTATGTCTACGAAATATATTTTTGTAACTGGTGGTGTGGTGTCGTCTATTGGGAAAGGAATCGTTGCAGCGAGCCTTGGACGATTGTTGAAAAACCGTGGTTTGAAGGTGACCATTCAAAAATTTGACCCTTATATCAATATTGACCCAGGGACCATGAGCCCTTACCAGCACGGGGAAGTTTTTGTAACAGATGATGGAGCTGAGACAGACTTGGACTTGGGTCACTATGAACGTTTTATTGATATCAATCTAAATAAATATTCCAATGTGACAACTGGTAAAATCTATAGCGAAGTTCTTCGCAAGGAACGTCGTGGAGAATACCTTGGAGCAACTGTCCAAGTCATTCCACATATTACAGATGCCTTGAAAGAAAAAATCAAGCGTGCTGCCCTAACGACTGACTCTGATGTTATTATTACAGAGGTTGGGGGAACAGTCGGCGATATTGAGTCCCTTCCATTCTTAGAAGCGCTTCGTCAGATGAAGTCTGATGTCGGAGCAGAAAATGTCATGTATATCCATACAACCTTGCTTCCTTACCTAAAGGCGGCTGGAGAAATGAAGACCAAGCCGACTCAACACTCTGTCAAAGAATTGCGTGGTTTGGGAATCCAGCCAAATATGTTGGTCATTCGTACTGAAAAGCCGGCTGGACAAGGGATTAAAAATAAACTAGCTCAATTCTGTGATGTGGCACCAGAAGCAGTTATCGAGTCATTGGATGTGGATCATCTTTACCAAATTCCACTAAATCTGCAAGCTCAAGGCATGGATCAAATCGTCTGTGACCATTTGAAGATTGATGCACCTGCAGCAGATATGACAGAGTGGTCAGCCATGGTCGACAAGGTCATGAATCTCAAAAAACAAGTCAAAATTGCTCTTGTTGGTAAGTATGTTGAGTTGCAGGATGCCTACATCTCAGTTGTTGAAGCTTTGAAACACTCTGGTTATGCAAATGATGCAGAAGTCAAGATTGATTGGGTCAATGCTAATGACGTGACAGCTGAGAATGTGGCAGAACTCCTAGCTGATGCTGATGGAATCATCGTTCCAGGTGGTTTTGGTCAACGTGGTACTGAGGGTAAGATTCAAGCGATTCGCTATGCGCGTGAAAATGATGTACCAATGCTGGGAGTCTGCTTGGGTATGCAGTTGACCTGTATCGAGTTTGCTCGTAATGTCTTAGGTCTTGAAGGAGCTAATTCAGCAGAGCTAAATCCTGATACCAAATACCCTATCATCGATATCATGCGTGATCAGATTGATGTTGAGGACATGGGTGGAACCCTTCGTTTGGGACTTTATCCATCTAAGCTAAAACGTGGTTCTAAGGCAGCTGCAGCTTATCATAACAAAGAGGTGGTACAACGCCGTCACCGTCACCGCTATGAATTTAACAATGCTTTCCGTGAACAGTTTGAAGGAGCAGGTTTTGTCTTTTCAGGCGTTTCACCAGACAACCGCTTGGTAGAAATTGTGGAAATTCCAGAAAACAAATTCTTTGTGGCTTGTCAGTACCACCCAGAGCTTTCAAGTCGTCCAAACCGCCCAGAAGAACTCTACACTGCTTTCGTAACAGCAGCGGTTGAAAATAGTAAATAGTCATGATTAAACCTTTGAGAGTCATCTCAGAGGTTTTTCCTATATACATTTAGGATATCTCTTGCAAAAAAACAACATAGTGATATAATTAACATGGATAAAAACAGGAGGAAATCTCATGAAAAAAATTACACTATTGAGTTTGTCTTTAGCAGGTTTAGTTTTACTAGCTTTTCCTCATTCAGGAAAGGCTTTTGAACTTAAAGAAGACTGGGCATTTAAAGGTGGCATTCGATACGAGAATGGGAAAGTCAGCAAGATTAATAATGGATATGAAGTAAATATTAAAGTGTTAGATTTACCTAGTACTAGTGAAATCGAATGGACAGTTAGATTGAATGGAGAAAAACAAAATACTAACTTCTTAGCTGAGGAAAGAACTGTATCTAAAACTGAAGATAAGGGACGTTATTTACACTTTTATATCCCTTATGGATATCGTGGGGATATTGTAGTAGAAGCTAAGAGTGGAAATGAAGTGAAGACTTGGTCGACTAAAGTAGTTGACGATGTTGATTCAGATACTGCTAAGAGTGGCTACTTTGTTTTAGATGGTGACCAAATCTTAGAAAGTTCATGGGATTCTGTAAATGAGTCTTATATTGCAACGCTCCCAACTGTAACATCAGGAAAATCTGTTGTTGCTTGGCGTGAAGAAGAAGGAACTCTTAATTTAATTAAACCAGGAAAAATTGCTCGACAATATAATAGCAGTGGATCATATGTAGAACTTTCTCCAATCTTTGAAACTGCTAGCTGGCTAAAATCAAACCAAAACTGGTATTATCAAAAACAAGGTCAATTAGTTCAAAATGCTTGGATTAAGGATCAGGGAACATGGTACTTTATGGATGATGAAGGGGTTATGTTTAATCAAACATGGCTATACCAAGGTGGTAGCTGGTATGCCTTTAAATCATCAGGAGCTATGATTTCAGCTGATTGGTTATATGATAATGGCTCTTGGTATTACCTAAAAGACTCAGGTTCAATGGCGACAGGCTGGCTTAAAGATGGTGGTACTTGGTATTATCTAAAAGACTCAGGTTCAATGGCAACAGGTTGGGTCAAAGATAACGGCTCTTGGTATTACCTAAAAGATTCAGGTTCTATGGCGACAGGCTGGGTAAAAGATAGTGGCTCTTGGTATTATCTAAAAGACTCAGGTTCAATGGCAACAGGTTGGGTCAAAGATAAGGGCTCTTGGTATTACCTAAAAGATTCTGGTGCAATGGCAACCGGTTGGATCAAAGATAATGGTAAGTGGTATTATCTGGCTTCATCTGGTAATATGCTTAGCAATACACGCACGCCAGATGGCTATTATGTCGATGCCAATGGCGTTTGGAAATAAATGTTAAACAGAGAAAGTCTACTGAGGAGGTAGATTTTCTTTTTTTCATTTTCACAATTATGAAAATCTGGAAAAAGGACATTATTTTTGGTAAGATAAGGGTATGGATTTTGAAAAAATTGAACAAGCATATACCTATTTACTAGAAAATGTCCAAATCATTCAAAATGATTTGACGACAAATTTTTACGATGCCTTGATTGAGCAAAATGGAATCTATCTAGATGGTCAGACAAATCTGGAAGATGTCAAGAAAAATAATCAAGCATTAAAACGACTGGCTCTTCGAAAAGAAGAGTGGTTACGAACCTACCAATTCTTGTTAATGAAGGCAGCGCAAACAGAACCTCTACAAGCAAATCACCAGTTTACACCAGATGCCATTGGTCACTTGATGATTTTTCTGATAGAGCAACTGTGGCCTGCTGAAGATCTAAGCTTATTAGAGTTGGGGTCTGGGATGGGAATTCTGGGTGCTAACTTCTTAACGTCCATGAACAAAAAGGTAGATTACCTTGGGATTGAGCTAGATGACCTCTTGATCGATCTGGCTGCAAGTATGGCTGAAGTTATGGATCTGCAAATGGGCTTTGTCCAAGGAGATGCAGTACGTCCACAAGTGTTAAAAGAAAGTGATATTATTGTGAGCGACCTCCCAATTGGCTACTACCCAGACGATCAGATCGCCTCACGTTACCAAGTGGCAGCAAAGGATGAACATACTTACGCTCATCATCTATTAATGGAGCAATCTCTCAAGTATCTTAAGACGGGAGGCTATGCTATTTTTCTTGCTCCAACAGATCTTTTGACGAGTCCTCAGAGTGACCTCTTGAAATCCTGGCTGACTGACCAGGCTCAACTAGTAGCTATCCTAGCTTTACCAGAGGATCTATTCGCTCAAGGAGCCCAGTCTAAGACCATTTTTGTTTTGCAAAAGAAGGTGGGAGAAGGGACAGAGCCCTTTGTTTATCCACTTACTAGCCTTCGGGATCCTGAAATTTTGTTGGAATTTAAGGAAAATTTTCAAAATTGGTGTCAAGAACATGAAATCTAGTATAAATTTTGATATAATAGTTGAAAACGCTTAAAAAAAGGGGAAACATTATGACAAAAAAACCATTGCAATTAACGCTGGAAGCTCTAGCTTGAAATGGCAACTTTACCAAATGCCAGAAGAAAAAGTGCTTGCAAAAGGGTTGATTGAGCGAATTGGATTGAAAGATTCTATTTCTACAGTTAAATTTGATGGTCGTTCAGAGCAACAAGTTCTTGATATTGCAAACCACACTTTGGCTGTAAAAATCTTACTTGATGACTTGATTCGTTTTGATATTATTAAATCTTATGATGAAATTACTGGTGTTGGACACCGTGTCGTTGCAGGTGGAGAGTACTTCAAAGAGTCTACAGTCGTGGAAGGTGATGTAATTGAAAAAGTTGAAGAGTTAGGTCTTCTTGCTCCATTGCACAACCCTGCAAATGCTGCGGGTATTCGTGCCTTCAAGGAATTATTGCCAGATATTACGAGTGTCGTTGTTTTTGATACTTCCTTCCATACAAGTATGCCAGAGAAAGCTTATCGCTATCCTCTACCAACAAAATATTACACAGAAAACAAGGTTCGTAAGTACGGAGCCCATGGAACTAGCCATCAGTATGTTGCTCAAGAAGCAGCAAAACTTTTGGGGCGTCCACTTGAAGAGTTGAAGTTAATCACCTGTCACATCGGTAATGGTGCCTCTATTACAGCTGTTAAGGGTGGGAAATCTGTTGATACCTCAATGGGATTCACTCCACTTGGTGGTGTAATGATGGGAACTCGTACAGGGGATATTGACCCTGCTATCATTCCTTATTTAATGCAATATACAGAGGACTTTAACAAGCCTGAGGATATCAGTCGTATTCTCAATCGTGAGTCAGGATTGATGGGTGTTTCTGGTAAATCTAGTGACATGCGTGATGTGATTGCTGCTATGGAGGCAGGAGATCACGATGCTACTTTGGCTTATGAAATGTATGTTGATCGTATCCAAAAACACATCGGACAGTACTTGGCTGTCCTAAATGGAGCAGATGCCATTATTTTCACGGCAGGTATCGGTGAAAATTCTGTTCATGTACGTGATGCTGTCATTTCAGGGATTTCTTGGTTCGGTTGTGATGTAGATCCAGAGAAAAATGTCTTTGGTGCAACCGGAGATATTTCGACAGATGCAGCAAGTGTGCGTGTACTGGTAATTCCAACAGACGAGGAATTAGTCATTGCACGTGACGTTGAACGTTTGAAAAAATAACAGATCAAAAATCGACCTTCAATAAGAAAGGTCGATTTTTTTAATCTAGGAAAACTACCATTTAGTCAGTGAAACTTCGCCACTATTGAGCCAAATCTTTTCACCGTTTGCTAATTCTATCTGCAGTTGTCCTTGGTCAGAGATGTCACAGGCTTTTCCTGTGATTATTTCTTGATCCTTCTTGAAGGAAATCTCTTTTCCTAAAACGATTGAGCGCTTTTTATAGAGATAGAGGAGTTCATCAGCTTCTGTTTCATAGAAACATTTCCAGATTTCAGCAATCAATTCATTGCGAGTAATGGGAGTCTTTTGAGAAAATAAGCTTCCAGCTTTAGTTTGTAGATTCTTAGGAAATTCAGCGATAGAAAAGTTGATTCCGACCCCAATGATAACATCTGTAACGAGTCCAGTTTCTACGGAGGTAATGGCTTCGGTTAGAATACCAGCAATTTTTTTCTGGTTCAGGTAAATGTCATTGACCCACTTGATATCCACGTCGATTAAACTAAGGTTTTTGATAGCCTTGTAGATAGCTCCAGCTGTTAGAAGTGTATAGGCAGGAAGATTCTGATAAGGGAGATTGGGCTGTAGGTGAAGGGACATGTAAATTCCCCCCTTATCAGGTGAGTAATAAGGACGTTGAAAACGGCCACGTCCCATGGTTTGACTAGTGGAAAGGTAGAGCCTATCTCCTTTTGCACCAGCTTCCATAGCCTCTTTGGCATCGGTTTGGGTAGATTTAGTCGATGGTTTAAACAGGACAGTAATGGGACTATTCGCTTCGATTTCCTGAGGTAAGATAAGGTCACCGTCCAGAAGTTTATACCCACGATTTTTGATACTGTCAATCTCCAGTCCCTCTTGCTGGAGACGTTGGATAGCTTTCCATACTGAAGTTCGAGATAGGTTTAATCTCTCAGCTATTTTTTCTCCGCTTAGATAATCAGTCTCAGTAGCTAGTATTTTATAGACTTCTTGATAGGATTTCATGCTAGACCCTTTCTGGAATAATTAGATTTATTGTACCATATTTTTTTAAAAAAAGGGAGAGCGATTTTTCAAGTAATCTTAGCTAACTATAAAAATTTTACCCAGTTTTAGTTAGGATGATAGAGGCAAAGAGGTTTTTCAAATCGCTTGAAAAAAATGGTAAAATGTTTTTAATAACTTATTTATCTGAATGTGATATTCAGAAGGAAAGGATCTGTTGTGAAATCAATAGGTGTCATTGAAAAGTTAAAAAGTTTATCGAAACAAGAAGGACTTCTTTTGGGAGTTATTCTGAGTATTTTTTTCTTCCTTTTTATCTTTTTGTTATTATTTTTATCTCTTACTTACTTTGGTTAGTATATACTGGGGAGATGAAGGGGATTTTGAAACGTTTGTCTCAACACCCTGTCTTGCTCTTTTTATTGCCTATAGCACTGCAATTTCTCTTCTAGCACAAAATGTGATGGGAGTAGTTTCTTCGGTGGCCATGTTTCTGTTTGCCATTTTCTTTTACTATTACCAAGCTCAATTGACTCCTAAATTTTTTAGGTTGACGATTGAAGGAGTTTTAGCCTCGAGTGTCTTGGCAGCAGCCTTTGCAGCCTTGGAACATTTCCAAATTGTAAAGAAATTTGATTATACCTTCCTCTCACCACGAATGCAGGTTTGGCATCAAAATCGAGCGGAGGTCGCCTTCTTTAATCCCAATTACTATGGAATTATCTGTTGTTTCTGTATCATGATTGGTTTTTATCTGATTAGCACAACTAAGTTAAGGTGGTTACGAATCTTTTCTATGATTGCCATCTTTGCTAATTTATTCGGTTTAAACTTTACGCAGAATCGCACAGCTTTTCCAGCCATTATCTTTGGAGCGATTATTTATCTCTTCACAACTATTAAGAACTGGCGTGCTTTCTGGCTTAGTGTTGGAGTTTTTGGGGTTGGTTTAGCCTTTCTATTTTCAAGTGATTTAGGTGTTCGAATGGGAACCTTAGATTCATCTATGGAAGAACGTGTTTCTATCTGGAATGCTGGAATGGCCTTGTTTAAACAAAATCCCTTCTGGGGGGAAGGCCCACTAACCTATATGCATTCTTATCCCCGTATTGGAGCACCTTATCATGAACATGCTCATAGTATTTATATAGATACGATTTTGAGTTATGGAGTTGTTGGTACCGTTCTCTTGGGGATTGCTTCTGCCACTCCAGTACGAATGTTGATTGATATGAGTCAAGTACCTAGTAAGCGTCCTATCCTTGGACTTTACCTCTCTTTCTTGACAGTAGTAGCTGTGCACGGAATTTTTTTGATTTAGCTCTTTTTGGATTCAATCATCCTTTATTTTTCCTTTTTAGTGATGTGTAGTTTACCACTAAAACATAGTATGATTGATGAATTAGTTGATTAAGAAAAAGATAGTAGAAACTAACATTTTCTACTATCTTTTTTTTCAATTCAATTATTGAATAGCTTGAACCAAGTCTTCAGCTTGTTGTTTTAGTGAAGTAGCAACACTGTCTTCAAGGACTAATTTGCCATCTGCCCAAGCAGAATCATTGACACGAGCTGCAGTGAATTCACCAACAACTTGTGTACGGATGAATGGCAAAAGGTCTTTGTAGATTGCAAAGAGTTGTTCATGACCTGCATTTGCTACTGAAGATACAGTAACGATTTTATCTTGAAGAGCAGATGCTCCGCGTGTATCAGACAAGTCAATTGCGCGTGAAAGCCAGTCAAGCAAGTTTTTCACTGTTCCAGGAATTGAGAAGTTGTAAACTGGAGAGAAAATCCAGATAGCATCAGCAGCCAGAACAGCTTCACGAGCTGCTGCTACAGCTGGAAGTGTAGGAACTTCAAGATCTTGGCTAAAGAGAGGAATGGCTGAGTAGTCAAGGTAGCTCACTTCAGCTTTTTCTGCAAGAGCTTTTTCAGCTTCTAGCGCCATTTGGTGGTTGAAAGAACCTTCACGAAGTGAACCAACGATAAATAATACTTTTTTAGACATAGGGAGTCTCCTTTAGATTTTAATCAGAGTTATCTCTGTTGTTATAAACAATGTTACAACAAAAGGAAATCATTTGCAAGAAATCTGCTCAGAAAATAAAAATCGATGATAGTCAAGATTATTTTGAGGAGTAGAGATTATGAAAAGTCTGTGAAATCAATGATTCAAGCTTTATATACTCCTGTCATAAGAGAAGTTCCGAGCCAAATCCTCCTCCTTTATTCACTTGTAATTCACTTGGATAGATGGTAAAATAGACGAGTGAAAAAGAGACAGAAAAAAGAAAAAAATTCCTTATTATTTCAGTACAGCATTGGTTTGACCCTGCTAGCTCTAGTTGTGACTTCTTCCTTTCTCTATTTGGTGTGGCTTAGCATGAAGCCTTATCAGACAGCAAAGGTAGAAGGGGAAAAACTGGCCAAGCAGTATGCAAATCTCGAAACGGTTGACCAGGTTGATTTTTTCAATGGTTTAGAGAGCTATTATAGTATTCTTGGTCAGGATAAGAATCAGAAACCAGTTGCTGTTTTAATAGAAAAAAGTAACAACAATATTTACGTATATCAGCTAGAAAATGGAACTTCTCAAGAAAAAGCAGAAGCAGTTGTCAAGGAAAAAGGAGCAACTGAGATTGATACGGTTACTTTTGGACGGTATGCTGATAAACCCGTCTGGGAAATCAAGTCTGGTGGAGACTATTATCTAGTAGATTTTGAAACTGGTGCCCTAATCGAAAAGGAGAAACTATGAAATTATCTAAACGTGTCTTAGAAATGAAAGAAAGTGTCACTCTGGCTAGTGATGCAAGAGCAAAGAAGTTAAAGGCTGAAGGAAAAGATGTACTTTTCTTAACTTTAGGTCAGCCCGATTTTCATACTCCTGAAAATATTCAAGATGCTGCTGTTGCAGCCATTCGAGATGGACGTGCTTCTTTCTATACAGTAGCTTCAGGTTTGCCTGAGTTAAAAGCAGCGGTCAATACCTATTTTGAGCGTTATTATGGTTATTCCGTAGCGGCTAACGAAGTCACTTTTGCTACAGGTGCAAAATTCTCACTCTACACTTTCTTTATGGCTGTGGTTAATCCTGGAGATGAGGTCATCATTCCTACCCCTTATTGGGTCAGCTATGGTGATCAAGTTAAAATGGCTGGTGGTGTTCCAGTCTTTGTTCAAGCCAAGGAAGACAATCACTTTAAAGTAACAGTGGAGCAATTAGAAGCAGCTCGCACAGATAAGACCAAGGTTTTGGTTCTTAACTCACCATCTAATCCGACTGGGATGATTTATTCTCGTGAGGAACTCTTGGCCATCGGGAATTGGGCTGTTGAACATGATATTCTCATCCTAGCAGATGATATTTATGGACGCTTGGTCTATAACGGTAATGAGTTTGTCCCAATCTCTAGTCTATCAGAAGCTATTCGTAAGCAAACCATTGTTATCAATGGTGTGTCTAAGGCATATGCCATGACAGGTTGGCGGGTAGGTTATGCAGTGGGTGATCCAGAAATCATCGCTGCCATGAGTAAACTAACAGGTCAAACGACTTCAAACCTGACTGCGGTATCTCAATATGCAACGATTGAAGCGCTAACTGGACCGCAAGACTCTGTAGAAACTATGCGTCAGGCTTTCGAGGAACGTTTGAATACCATCTATCCACTCTTGTGTGAAGTCCCTGGTTTTGAAGTTGTCAAACCACAAGGAGCCTTCTATCTCTTCCCAAATGTCAAAAAAGCTATGGAGATGAAAGGTTATAGCGATGTAACAGCATTTACAACGGCTATTCTTGAAGAAGTTGGTCTGGCCTTGATTACAGGAGCCGGATTTGGAGCACCAGAAAATGTCCGTCTCAGCTATGCGACAGATCTAGATACACTTAAAGAAGCCATTCGTCGTTTGCACCAATTTATGGAAAAATAAGAAGTTAAACCTCCGTCCTTTGGGCGGAGGTTTTTGTAGCTAAAAACGCTAAATTCCCAAACTAACTTCCATCGCCAATAAAAGTGGAAGTTAATCTGATAAAAATCCTAAAAACCAGTGGAAAACCGTGTCAGGGTAAGTTCCACTGGTTTTACTAATGCTTGATTTCATCGCTTTTGTAGCCGAAAGGAATCGAAAAAAAGAGCGCACAAAATCCTCTCATCTGAAAGCGTTTCAGATTAAGTTCCGCTATGGTGGAAGTTAGTGTGAGACGTTTGAATGGGGTTGAAGGTTAATTTTTAGAACTTATGTTGGAGTAATTTAGACGACTGACAGACGTCTTCTGCAGGTATTTTAGAAATGCCCAGAAGCTTAGGAATCTCTTCTCCGTAAGTAAAAGCAAAAGATTTCATAGGCTGACTTTCCATTTAAAGCAGCACGTTTGACGTTGTTGACATGAGAACAGACGAGATTGATGTCCTCTTGAGTTAAGTTGTCAAAGGAAGTTCCCTTAGGTAGAATGTCGCGAATCATCGTGTGATTTTTTTCTCAATTCTCCCTTTCTGGTCAGAGCGATTAGGGTCACAAAAGAAGAGCTTACTCTCCTCGAACATCCATTTCGATGTCATCAACCCTGGCAAACTCTCCACCATTATCGGTCAGAATGACAGGAAAGAGTTGGAAGAAATCTTTGTCAGCTTCGTGAAGGGTATTCTTAATATCATAGAGGTGTTTGGTAACCTCAAGGGCAGTTTTATTTTTCCAGAATCCTAGCGAAGATAAAATTACAGAAAGATAGATTGAAGGTGAGTAGGACTTTACCTCCCATTCTGCCCATAACTGTATCCATTTCCAGCCAAGAGTTTAGTTGGTTAAGGACTAAATAGTTTTGAAAAATCCTCATAGGAACGGTCTTTTTTTATCTTCTTTAGGGATGGAAGGTAGATTACTTTTTTTCGTCTTTCTTTAAATTTAACGGCTCTGACTAGGTCAATAGGAGCGATAGATAGATATCCTTTTTCGGATATGTCGATAGACGGTTGAGGAGCTAACATCAAGATTGTGAATTTTTGAGGATATGATAGATGTGTTGTCCCTTTTTAACACCATCAGAAATGACTTTGTCCATGTCCCAGAAGGTCTTGGAATTGAGAGGAGTTCCTTCACGAGCTTCTACAAGAGTTTGTTCGTACTGTTTTTGAGCTTGTTTAGCGAGGTAGAAGATTTTCTGATAGCCACAATTTTGTCTTCTTTTAGGGCATCCATTACAGACAAAGGGAGCCTTATCGAGTAGAGGGCAAGGAAGGTTATCGCATGTAGATTCTCTAACTTGTCTGTTTCGTTTGACTTCTTTAGAAACAGTAGTTGGGTCTTTTTAGTATAAATTGCCCAATAGCTTTGAAGGTTTCACCGCGCTCTAAACCCTAATTGGATATCATTACGGTCTGAAAGGGTAAGGTGTTTATGTTTGGTCATAGTAGGCCTCATTTCTACCACAAACGTCTCACACTTAATTCCACCATAAAAATCCGTTTTAGACTAATTTCCACTTTGGTCAGGCAAGTGGAAGTTACTTTGAGAAGTTACCTGTAGC